>VSSQ01000023.1_pt1 | contig 300469 bp, 290 predicted proteins | sample 4763081 | NCBI WGS metagenome assembly VSSQ01 (sample SAMN12137344, study PRJNA551015) | bioreactor metagenome | isolation source: SDC9 anaerobic chlorinated ethene degrading culture | place: USA: Knoxville, Tennesee | collected 2015-01-01 | reverse complement strand
GATGAAGGATGAAGGATGAAGGATGAAGGATGAAGGATGAAGGATGAAGGATGAAAATTAATAAATTTAGATGATCCTTTGCGTTCTTAAACTATTCTATAATATATTAAAAAAAATCTTCGCGCTCTTTGCGTTAAAATTAATTTAAAATGAAAGAAAAATTTTTAAAAATATTCACTTTTCTAATTTTTGGAATAGGATTTTCACAAACTCCTATTTCGTTAGAAAGTGCTATCAATAAAGCTTTGGATAATAATTTAGCCATCAAGGACGGAACATTAAGGGTTCAATACCAGGAAAAAATGCAACGTTCTGCTACAGTTATTGATCCATTGATGATATCTGGAGAAATCGGGCAAATGAATTCAGCTTATGTTGACAATAAATTTTCGGTTTCTCAAACAATTAGATTGCCAAAATTTTACAACAGTCAGAAGAAAGTTTTAGCAGAAGAATATAAAAATTCTATGTTACAATTGGATGTTCATAAGTGGCAAATCAAAAAAGAAATTTCTTTGATTTACAATGAGTTAAAATATCTAGACGAGAAAAAAAAACTGCTCAAAAAAGCAGACAGCATCTTTTCTCAGTACTACAAAAGAGCAGAACTCAGACTGAAAAAAGGAGAAAGCAATCTTCTAGAAAAAGCGACTGCCGAAAACTTGAGAAGTCAAGCAGAACTGCAACTCAATGCACTCGAAAAAGACAGAGAAATTGCTTTGCAGAAATTTAATTTCCTCATCAATGATGGAACTTTTTACCAAAATGATAAAGAAAAATACACGGTTTTAGACGTAAATAACCTTGTCGAAAATTTCTCTGGAAATCCAATTATTTTGAAACAATTGGAGCAAGAAAAAAACATTCAAAACGCTAAACTTTTAGCTGAAAAATCTAAGCTTACTCCTAGTTTTAACATTGGGTATAACAATATGTCGATGTATGGAAATGGTGCAGATGATAAATTCTATGAGCGTTCTACAAGATTTCACTCTGGTATGGTCGGAATAGGTTTACCTGTTTTTAATTCAGCTCAGAAATCAGTGATTGAAGCTCAGAAAATCAACCAACAAATCGCTGAAAATAATTATCAGCTGGGTTCATTACAACTGAAAAATCAATACACACAGAACTTTAATCTTTATCAGAAACTAACGAACGAGATTTCTTACTATCAGAAAACAGGTTTGGCAAACAGCGAAAGCATCTTAAAAACCGCCAATAACCAGTATTATAACGGAGAAATCAATTATTTAGAATGGACTCTTTTAGTGAATCAAGCATTTGAAATTGAAAACAAATACACAGATAGATTAAAAGAACTCAATGACATTATTATAGAAATCAACGCGCTGAAAAGCGAAAATTAATTAAAAGATGAAAAAATTTACCGCAACACATAGAATTATACATTGGGTTATCGCAATTTCAATGTTCGTATTATTAGCCACTGGATTTTTAAGAATGTATTGGATGGGTAGAAAAACCATTTCTGCTGCTATCAATAACGAACTTACTGCTAAAGGTTTAGAATTACCAGAAGAAAGCGTTCGTGCTATTGCAAAATCCATTATCAATCCAATGTTTGAGTGGCACGTTAACTTTGCTTATGTACTCGTTTTTGCTTTTGTTTTAAGGATAATTTATATGCTGGTAAAAGGCATTAAATTTCCTAATCCTTTTTCTAAAACGGCTTCTGGAAAAGAAAAATTCCAAGGAACCATTTATTTTATTTTCTACATTTTAGTGGCGGTAGAAGCTGCAACTGGTATGATGCTAAAATTTGAATTAGCCGGAGAAGACATTCTAGAAAAAGCCGAAGAAATTCACAAACTAGCCATTTATTGGATGCCAGGATTCATCGTCCTTCACTTTGTAGGAATTACCATTGCCGAATTAACCAACAAAAAAGGAATTGTTTCTAAAATGATTGGAGGAGAATAATCCTTAATCAAATGAAAATTTTAATTTTTTTAAGCAAAAAATGAATCAAAAATGAAAAAAATAATTTCAATTATAACGATAACTCTTCTACTCTTTTCTTGTGGCAAAAAAGAAGACACTGCCAAAGAAGAATTTGAAGTATTAGCCGCTGAAAACCAAATCACGCTGAACGATAACCAAATCAAAAATGCGGGTATAGAAACAGGAAATTTAGGATACGAAGATATTTCAGCAAAAATTATATTAAATGGAGCGATAGATGTTCCGCCACAGAATTTAGCAAGCGTTTCTGCACCAAGTGGTGGTTATGTGCGTTTTATTCGTCATATGCCAGGAATGCACGTAGATAAAGGTGAAACTTTGGCTGTTTTAGAAGATCCACAGATTGTTCAGTTGCAGCAGGATTATCTTTTGGCAAAATCTAATTTAGGTTACGCACAGAAAGATTATGCTAGACAAAGTGAATTAAATCAAAGCAAGGCTGCATCAGATAAAGCGATGCAACTCGCCCAAACTGAAGCTCAAAATCAAAATATTTTGATGAGAGGAATGGCAGAAAAATTGAGAGCTCTTGGAATAAATCCTAATAATCTGAACGCTGGAAACATCAAAAGAAGTGTGGCGATTACATCACCTGTTTCTGGTTATATTTCTAGTGTAAATGTGAAGATGGGACAATATGTTTCGCCTACAGAAAGACTTTTTGACGTAGTAAACACGGGAGATATTCATCTTGCACTAAAGGTTTTTGAAAAAGATTTGAATAAAATTGCTTTGAACCAAAGAGTTTTTGCTTATACCAATCAAAATCCTGATAAAAAATACGCCGCTAATGTTATTTTAATCGGTAGAGATTTTCAACCAGACAAATCTGTAATCATTCATTGTCATTTTATAGAATATGACAAGAGTTTAATTCCTGGAACTTACATGAATGCAGAAGTAGAAACCCAAACTGAAACAGGAAATACCGTTCCAGATGATGCAGTGGTAACTTGGGAAAGCAAACAATATATTTTTGAAGAAGTACAACCAAAAACCTATAAAATGTTTCCTGTAACCATAGGAAACTCGGAAAATGGTAGAACAGAAATTTTGAACCTTGACGAAAAGGCTAAAAACAAGAAATTTGTAACGAAAGGAGCTTATTATCTATTGATGGGACTTAAAAATGTAGAAGAATAAATATTTTCTAAAACATTTTTATAATAATTACACAATTTACAACGTTACAATTAAAAATTTAAATAAATGAGAACTAAAAAGGTAATATTCAGCATATTACTACTCTTCAGCCTATTCGTTTTTTCACAAGAAAAATTTAGCAAGTTTCAGCAAATTAAAGACGCTGCTCAACAGGAAAACAAAAGTATTCTACTCAAATTTTCAGGCTCAGATTGGTGTATTCCATGTATTAAGCTGCAAAAAAAAGTGATTGATGACCCTGTTTTCCAAGAGTATATTTCTAAAAATCTGGTTTATGTAGAAGCAGACTTCCCTAGAAAAAAAGGGAAATTAAGTGCCGACATCATCACAAGAAACAAAGAATTAGCAGACATTTACAATAAACAAGGAGTTTTTCCTAAAATGGTCTTATTGAATGCTAATGGCAAAATTCTAAAAACTTGGGAAGGTTTTGATAATGCGACTGTAAATACGATGATTCAAGAAATTAATCAATCTACTGGTAAATAGCATGCAAAAAAAACTGACCCAACTTTTGATGGGAAATCGGTTTGAAATTACTGTAGAAGCCAAAACAGATGCAGAAGCAGATTTTTTTCTAAAAAAAGCGGTAGAAGAAATTTCTAGAATAGAAGCATTACTCTCTACTTATCAATCTACCAGCGAAACCAATCTCATCAATGAAAATGCAGGAATAAAACCTGTGAAAGTGAGTGATGAAACTTTTTCAATTATCGCAAGGTCTAAGAAAATTTCTGAAATTACTCAGGGAGCTTTTGATATTACTTACGGCTCTATTGATAAGCGTTTTTGGAATTTTGATACCAAAATGACTTCGCTTCCAGATGAAGATTTGGCTCAAAAAAGCATCGCTTTAATTGATTACAGAAATATAGAACTCAATGCAGAGTACAAAACCGTTTTCCTCAAAAACAAGGGAATGAGAATTGGTTTTGGAGGCATTGGAAAAGGCTATGCTGCAGAAAAAGCCAAAAATCTACTAAAAAGTCTTGGTGTAAAAGCAGGAATTATTAATGCTTCAGGAGATTTATCTTGTTGGGGAATCCCAGAAAACGGAAAATCTTGGACCATAGGAATTGCTCATCCTGATTTTTCGGGAATGCCATTTTCTACCCTTGAAGTAACAGATTTAGCCATCGCAACATCTGGAAATTATGAAAAATTCGTGATGATTGATGGCAAAAAATATTCGCATACCATAGACCCAAAAACAGGATTTCCTATTCACGGAATTAAAAGCGTAACAGTAATTAGTCCAAACGCAGAAATTTCTGATGCTTTCGCAACACCTATTTCGATTATGGGCATAAAAGCTGGACTTTCTTTGATTAATCAAATGAAAGATATAGAATGCATCATCATAGATGATGATAACAATATTTATTACTCAGAAAACATCAAAATCATATAAAAATGAACTCTATTAAAGTATTTTTTGCACTATTCTTCGTCTCGATAATGGTGCAAAACTGCGTTTCTGTAAAAGAATACGAAAAAAACTATGTGAACGATAGTGAAATGCAACTTTCTACCAAAAAATCTGCAAAAACAGAAAATAATTTTCTTTTATACAGAGAAGCAGCTTCTGGTGCAGATGGTGGAAAAAACGGTGGCGGTTGCGGTTGCAACTAAGTAAATTACGAATCTATACAATCATTAACGATGAAAAAAAGCATAGTATCCGTACTTTTACTAGCCATCACTTTTGGTTTCTTTGGAAAATCGAAAGCACAAGAAAAAGACTCACTTTACGAAGCGAGAAAACTAAAAATTGACGAAATTAACTTTGTATCAGGATATTACACTCAAGAGGGGGAACACTCTTCTATTGGTGGAGGAAAAGGCGATGAAGCTTTGACCAATATTTCTAATTCTATACAGGTAAGATTGCTTAAAAACAGTCAGAAATATGAACATAGATTAGACGTTGCCGTTGCGGTAGACCATCACACTTCCGCTTCTACCAAATTAATTAATACTGCACCAGAAGGTTCTCCTACCAATATATACAATGGAAAAATAAGTGCTAGAACTGCTGCTTCTACAGGAACCAGTGGTGTAACAGGTGCTTCATCTAATTTCATAGGCTGGAGAATTTACCCTTCTCTTAACTATTTTGCCAAAAACTTAGAACGAAATACTACTTATGGAATTGGCGCTTACTATTCCAGAGAGTTCGATTATCAATCTATTGGTGGTGAACTTTCTTTTGTAAAAGCATCTCAAGATAATAATTCTGAATTCAGTGTAAAGGCAATGGCATTTTTTGACCAAAGACTAGAAATTTTACCTGTAGAACTTAGACCTGTTACTACTGATACAAACAACAGAAAAGCAGATGACGATGATGATGAACATGAAGGAGACGATGATGATTATAAACTTTGGAATAAAAATTCTTATAGTGTAAACTTTGCTTTTTCTCAGATTATCAATCCAAGATTACAAGTTTCACTGATGGCAGATTTTGCATTTCAAGATGGATTGCTTTCTATTCCATATAACCGAGTTTATTTTACCAATAATACTGTCTCCAGCGAAAAATTGCCCATGCAAAGAATGAAAATTCCATTAGGAATGAGACTCAATTATTTCTTGGGCGAAACATTTATTTTCAGAACCTATTATCGTTATTTCTTTGATGATTGGGGAATCAAAGCACATACTGCACAATTAGAAATCCCGATAAAAATTTCGCCATTTGTTTCATTAAGTCCTTTTTATAGATATCATCATCAGACCAGCAATGATTATTTTAAACCTTACGGACAACACAATCCTGGCGAAAAATATTATTCTTCAGACTATGATTTATCTAGTTTTAATAGCCAAAACATTGGGTTAAATCTTCATTATTTACCTTTAGAATCCAAACTATTCAAGAGTGTAGATTTCAGATATAGTTTTTATAAAAGAAGTGAAGGTTTATCAGCACATAATCTTACATTTGCTATAACCTTTAAATAACCATCACAAAATGAACTTAAAAAACATCCAAACCGAAGTAGATGCTTCTTTTCTTTATGGTTTATTAGCAGAAAAAGAAGAAGACCAAAATGTAAAAGAAATCTTTTTACAAATGTCTGCCATCGAAAAATCTCACGCAGTAGCATTTTTACAAAAAGTAGGACTCACGGAAAAAGACATGCCGAAACCTTCTACTAGAGCAAAAATTCTTAAAAAAATTGGAGGAATTTTAGGTTATGATTATGTTTTAGGTGTTTTAATGGATACCGAAAAATCATTGTCTAGCTCTATTGGAAAAGCCAGAGTTAATACAAAAACTCAAGCATCTATTTCTGATACTGCCCACGTGAAAATTTTAGAAAATATTCTTCAAAATAATCCTAAAATCGGTGGAAATGCACTTTCTCGTTTTGAAAAAAGACATCGTTCTGTTGGCGGAAACGCACTTAGAGCAGCTGTTTTAGGAGGAAATGACGGTTTAATTTCTAACTTTTCATTAATTATGGGAGTTGCAGGAGCAAGTAGCGGACAAAAAGAAGTACTACTTGCAGGTTTAGCTGGACTTTTGGCTGGTTCGCTTTCCATGGCATTAGGAGAATGGATTTCGGTACAGAGTTCCAAAGAATTATACGAAAACCAAATGTCTCTGGAAATGGACGAATTAGAAGTAAATCCTGAAGGAGAATTAAAAGAAATAGAATTGATTTACAGAGCGAAAGGAATTCCAGCTGATCAAGCAGAACAAATGGCAGAAGAACTAATGAAAGATAAAGATTCTGCACATCAGTTTTTAGTAAAAGAAGAGTTGGGCATCAATTCTGAAGAACTGAAAGGTTCTGCCATGGAAGCAGCGGTTTCTTCGTTTATATTATTTGCAATTGGAGCTGTTTTACCACTTTTCCCGTTTTTCTTTTTAGGAGGAACTCCAGCGATTATTGCAAGTGCTATCTCCAGTTCGATTGGTTTGTTTTTAATCGGTTCTGCGATTACGCTGTTCACAGGAAAGAGCATTTGGTATTCGGGTTTCAGACAAGTTATTTTCGGATTATTGGCTGCAGCAATCACTTTTGGAATCGGTAAATTAATTGGCGTTTCCGTTATAGGATAATCATAAAATTAAGGGCTAAAGTGAAAATGAATCACTTTATTTTTGATAAAATTTAACTTTAGCCTAATTTTTGTATCTAAAATACTGAGTTGAAAAAATTTATTTCCATATTATTCATTTCTGTTTATCTATTTTCTTTTCAAGAGTTTAGACAAGTTTTCAAATTGCCTACTTTGGTAGAGCATATTGTAAAACATAGGATAGAAAATGGTGAATTTTCATTGGTTAATTTTCTTAACCACCATTATTTCAGTGGAAATGTTATGGATAATGATTATGCTCAAGATCAGAAACTTCCTTTCAAACAAATAGATTTTACTCAATTTTCTACCATCGTTTTTGTGGTAGAATCAAATAATGTTTTAAAAATCGAAACTCCAAAGCGCTTATTTACAGAAAACAAGAACTTTTTTATTTATAAAAACAACTTCATTTCTGAGTTTCAACACTCTATTTTTCAACCTCCAGAAATTTTAATGTAATTCTTTGATTTACATCAACTTTATCTTTTTTCAAAAGAAAAAGATACTTCTCACATTCCTATTACATTAAAATTTAAGAAAATGAAAACAAAAACTTGGTCTTTGACGACCAGAATCTCGCACTGGCTTTTAGCCATAGGATTTACCGTAGCCTATATCACCGGCGAAAATGAATGGCAAATGAATTACCACTATGCTTTTGGAGCATTAGTTGGTGGAATTTTATTTTTCAGAATTCTTTATGGAATTATCGGTCCAAAATATTCTAATTTCAAGGATTTCCCGATGGGAATTTCTCAACAAATAGATTTCATTAAAAATTATTTCTCTAAAAACCATACGTATGTAGGACATAATCCTCTAGCATCTTTAGTCATGTTTTCTATGATGTTTTTGGGAATTTTTACAGCATTTACAGGTTATTTATGGGCTACAGAATCAGCACATTTTTTAGGATTTACTTTTACTGAAGAAATGGTAGAAGAAGGCCACGAAATTGGTGCAAAACTATTCTTAATTCTTGTATTTGCACATTTAGCAGGAATATTTGCTGACACTATTTTTCACAGAAAAACAGGAACTTTGGGTTCTATCTTCACAGGATACAAAAACGTACAAGCAGATGCTTCAAAAACAAATGCTTTTCATAAAATTTTCTCTATTCTTTGGTTAGGCATACCGATGATTTTATTCTACCTTGCCTTCGGTCTACCTGTAAACGATAGAGGTAATGAAAGAGAAAATGAGGAAGAAGATGAATGGGAATCGCTGCTCTACCCTGACAAAAATTCTGAAAAATCACCAATGAATCTCATTGTGAAATTGACTAAAAACAGAAGCAATGTAGATGGAACCAGTTTGGCTTCTAGCAGTAGACAAACTGAGACTAATACTACTGTGAATACAGAAAGTAATTCTATCCAGAGTTATGCACAAAACTCACAATATTACACCGAAAACAGTAATGATGAGCGTGAATATTATGAACATGAAGAACATTCTAAACATCATCACATAAAAAGAGAACATCATGATTATGATGAAGATGATGATTAATTTTAAAAAATAATAGAAAATACCGATGAAAATTTCATCGGTATTTTTATTAAGTTTTGGTTAAAAAATTAAGAGATTTTTCCCCATTTATTTTTCCCTTTATATTGTTTTACATAGTAATTTCTAAGGCTCTGATGCTCTGGAAATTGTAAATTTCCGTCTATTTTTAGCAAATGTTCTACGGTTTCTTTTGCTGCTTTTATGATATTACCATCATTCACCAAATCAAGGCGTTTAAAATCTACCATTCCGCTTTGTTGAGTTCCCAGAATATCTCCAGGACCGCGCAATTGCATGTCGACTTCAGAAATTTTAAAACCGTCATTGGTTTCGCACATGGTTTTGATGCGTTTTCTAGATTCTGCGGAAAGTTTATCGCCCGTCATCAGAATACAATAGCTTTGTTCTGCTCCTCTTCCTACTCTACCACGAAGCTGGTGCAACTGTGAAAGTCCAAATCTTTCGGCACTTTCTATGACCATTACTGAAGCATTTGGAACATTTACGCCTACTTCTATTACGGTAGTTGCGACCATAATATCTGCTTTTCCTTTGGCAAAATAATTCATGGCTGCATCTTTTTCATCGGGTTTCATTTTCCCGTGAAGCATGGTGGTATTATAATCTGGAAGCGGAAAAATTTCTGAAATATGTTCAAAGCCTTCCATTAAATTTTTATAATCCAACGTTTCAGATTCTTCAATTAATGGATATACAAAATACACTTGTCTTCCTTTGGCAATTTCTTCTTTGGCAAAACCATAAACAGAATTTCTATCTTTTTCTCTTCTATGAGCTGTAATAATCGGTTTTCTACCAATAGGCATTTCATCAATTACCGAAACATCTAAATCGGAGTAATAGCTCATCGCCAAAGTTCTGGGAATAGGTGTTGCCGTCATTACCAAAATATGCGGTGCAATTTTATTTTTAGCCCAAAGTTTCGCACGTTGCGCTACTCCAAATCTATGCTGTTCATCAATAATTGCCAATCCTAAATTTTTGAACCGAACAATATCTTCTAAAACCGCATGAGTTCCTACTAAAATCGAAAGTTCACCGTTTAATAATTCTTCGTGAATGATTTTTCTTTCGGCAGTTTTGGTAGAACCGGTGAGTAATCTTACTTTAACATCCGTTTCCTTTAATAAATCTGCAATCGAATTAAAATGTTGAGTTGCCAAAATTTCTGTAGGCGCCATCATACAACTTTGGAAACCATTATCCATCGCCAAAAGCATCGCCAAAAGTGCTACCATTGTTTTACCAGAACCTACATCTCCTTGCAATAATCGGTTCATCTGAATAGGCTTTTTCAAATCATTTCTGATTTCTTTCAGCACTCTTTTTTGAGCATTGGTTAATTCAAAAGGAAGGAAATTTTCGTAAAAATTGTTGAAATTTTCGCCTACTATCGGAAAAGGATTCCCAATGGTAAAACTTTTGTTGTAATTTTTTTTGAGACCGTAACCCAACTGAAAAAAGAACGCTTCTTCAAATTTCAATCTTCTGTCAGCATGTTTGGCAAAATCTGCATTTTGTGGAAAATGGATGTTAAGATACGCCTGTTGACGACTCATCAATTTCAAAGATTTCATCAGAGAAACCGGTAAATTTTCTTCGATTAACTGAGGGATCTGCGAAATGATGTTGGCTTGAACCGTTTGAAAAAACTTCTGGTTTAGTCCACGTTTCGTCAATTTTTCTGAACTTGGATAAATAGGTCTGAGTCTTTCTTCTGCCGATTTTTTATCTTCTAATTCAATTTCTGGATGTGGCATAGAAAAACTGTGGTTAAACTCCTGAACTCTCCCAAAAATATAGATTTCTCGGTTTACGGGAATCTGTTCTTTCATCCAATTAGAATACTGAAACCAAACTAAATCCAGTGTTCCTGTTCCGTCTGTAAACTTCCCAGAAAGTCGTTTTTTTCCTTTGGCATAAGTGATTTCCTGCAATTCTGTAATTCTGCCTTTCAGCTGAATTTCTAAATTATCTTCCTTGATGTCTGCAATTTTATAGACTTTCGATTTATCTAAATATCTTATCGGAAAAAAATGCAGTAAATCTTCCACCGTTCTAATATCTAAGACATTAGCAATCAACTTGGCACGTTCTGTACCAATTCCTTTTAAAAATTCTATGGAAGTGTCTAATGTCAATGGTGAATTTGCTTCGCAGTGAACTGTGAGTTTTACGATGTGAAATTAAGGAAATTTGTTCAAAACTAAAAAAGAAAGACCTTCAATAATGAAAGTCTTTTTTATTATGTTTTAGCTAAAGCCAAATTGATTTTTATGATTTCTAAAACGGATTAAATTCCGTTCCTATTGATGAAAATATTGATAAATCCTGTGAATTACTTCATTATTTCATTCCTCTCAAATATTTTTCAAAAATCATAACTCGAATCACTCTTTAATCTTTGATTTAAACTTCTTCTGATAGTTTTCCCATTGTTCACGGGTTTTGATGTTTTTATATTCTCCTTTAGAAAATAATGTGATGTAGGGTTCTAATTCTTTGGCAGAGAAAAATCCCATCAAATTGGTAATCGGTTGGGCATTTTCGTCTAAAAATACCAGAGCTGGATAGCCACTCACATTCATAAACTTCGCGAACTGGTGCATCGCATTTTTACTTTTTGCCTTGGTAGCATAATCTGGATTGGTGAAAACCCTATCGTAAAAATTAACCGTCTGATTGCCTTCTGCATTGAATTTTACGGCGTAAAAATTTTCATTGATATATTTCGAAATAATAGGATGTGAATACGTTTGTTTATCCATCAATTTACACGGTCCACACCAATCTGCATAAAAATCGATGAGAATCTTTTTTGGATTGGTTTTTTGAGCAGTTAACGCTTGTTCCATCGTCATCCAATTCACTTGTGAAAAGGAAAAACTGAACACCAAAAGAAATAACATCGATAAAGTAGTTTTCATACAGTAGTTTTTATGTGGTTAATGAACCTCTTGCATTAATTTTTTCACAAAAGGAGATATCAAAATCAATACCAAACCAGCTACTAAAGCGTAAATTCCTAACATTTTATAACCCTCAGCATAAGTATTGAGCGCTACTAATTTTGTGGAATTTACAGGAACTTCGGAAAGTGTTTTGCCAATTCTTCCCGCAACATATTGTCCGTAAGCTGAAGCCAAAAACCAAGTTCCCATCATTACACCTTGTAGTTTTTCGGTAGAAAGCTTCGTCATAATAGACAAACCAATTGGCGATAAGCATAATTCGCCAAAAGTAATGACCAATAAAGCAATTGTGAAAATATTTAATGATGTTATCCCTTGAAGACTGGCAAAAAATTTAGTCGCAAAAAGTACATAATATCCTAATCCTAAAAAGATAAATCCTAAACCGAATTTAATGATTGTATTAGGTTCCATCTTTCTTTTGCTTAACCAAAGCCAAATAAAACTGAAAACAAATGCAAAAATAATCACGAAAAATGCACCTCCAGAATTATTAATACCATTAGGATCAGCACTGAAAAAAAGTAATTTTTTATCGAGATGTTCCGCAGCAAAAATACTCAAAGAACCGCCACTCTGCTCATAAATTCCCCAAAAAAGAATAGAGAAAATAATAAAAACCAAAGCCGCCCACAATTTATTTCTTTCGGCAGTAGTAACTTTAGACATTTCATAGAAAAGATAGAGCAAAGTCAATGGACCAATCGTCCACATAAAATAGTCAGTATATTCGGGAACAGAAACCATTTTCATGATTACCGGAACTAGAACTAATGTCAATATATAGGTTCCGTATTCTTTCCATTTTTCTAGAGGCTGATAAATTCCATCAGAGTTTAGTTTTTGAGGCTGTAAACCGATAGGTCCTAAACTTCTTTGAGTAAAAATAAAATTCACTAAGCTAATAATCATTACCAAAGCTGCAAAACCAAAAGCAAAATTCCATCTTTTATCTTCTGGAATAAAGCTAGAAAACATATCGCCTTTTCCTACAGCAATACAAACATATCCACCAATCAAAGCTCCTATATTAATACCTGCATAAAACAATGAAAAACCAGCGTCTGTTCTATTATCATTAGATTTATACAATTGTCCAACCATGGAAGAAATGTTAGGTTTAAAAAAACCTGTTCCTACAACGGTAAAAGAAATACCCAAAAAGAAAAACTGATGAGGATCTATTGCTAAAATTAAGCTCCCAACTATCATCAGTAAACCTCCCCAAAATAGAGATTTTCTAAAGCCAAGTATTTTATCTGCAAAAAGTCCACCCACGAAAGTAAATGCATATACAAAAGCTTGAGTAGCTCCATATTGCAGTTGTGCATCATCTTTTTTCATTAATAATTCGTAAACCATAAAAAAAGTGAGCATTCCGCGCATTCCGTAGAAGCAGAAACGTTCCCACATTTCAGAGAAAAAGAGTGACCAAATCTGGCGAGGATATTTGCCTTTAAAATCTTGAATTTGTTCGAGAGTTAATTCCATTGTAAAAATTTATGTAACGAAAATAAAAAAAACCTCTGACATTGCAGAGGTTTTAGTAAGTTTTATGATAATTTTAATTTACGCCGTGCATTTTCTTTTCTAACCATCTACTCATCACGAATAGAACTGCTGCTGCAACTCCACACATTACAATGAATACTAAGAAGAAATCAAATAAATTAGCAATTTGGAAACCTAAGAAAGAGGTAGTAGCAGCGCCTTCTCCACCTTCTCCACCTCCAGGAATTAATGCTGAAAGTGTTCCTGCAAATTTATTCGCTGCAGCGTTTGCTAGGAACCAAGTTCCCATCAATAATGATGAAAATCTAGCTGGTGAAAGTTTAGAAACCATTGATAATCCAATTGGTGATAAACAAAGTTCTCCCATAGTGTGAATCACATAAAGACCGATTAACCAGAACATAGATACTTTGTCCATTGCTCCTAAACCATAAACTGCAAATGCAATTACTACATAACCAAGAGCAACTAGAGATAAACCAATCGCCATTTTTTTAGGAGAAGTAGGTTCTAATCCTCTGTTTCCTAATCTTAACCAAAGTGAAGAAAATAATGGTGCTAAAAGGATAATTGCTAATGGATTTACAGATTGAAAATAAGAAGCTGGCATTTCCCAACCGAATAAAGTTCTATCTGTTTGTCTGTCTGCAAAAATAGTAAGCGAAGCTCCTGCCTGTTCGAATGCTCCCCAGAAGAAAATTACGAAAAACGCCAGAATGAAGATCACCATAATTCTGTCTCTTTCGTCTTTTGTAAGGGATTTATCTGTTAAAATAATAAGTGGCATTGCAATCATCGCTCCGTAAATTAAATATCCAATAATATCTAATTCGCTATTGAACATTGTTTTGAAGTTCATTAAGAAGAAAATCAAAGCGGTAGAAGCGATTACAATTCCTATTTGTTTTACACCAAATTTCTGTGTAGGCAAACCAATAGGGTTATTATCTGCATCAATTAGAAGTTTATTTTTTTGAGCTACGAAAGTAATCAAACCAATAATCATCCCGATTCCAGCTGCTAAAAAGCCCCATTTAAAATCTATTTTTTCGGCTAAAGTTCCACAAATTAATGGTGAGAAGAATGCTCCTAAATTAATTCCCATGTAGAAAATGGTAAATGCAGCATCTACTCTTCTGTCTCCTTTTGGATATAACTGTCCAACCATTGTAGAAATATTTGGCTTGAAGAAACCGTTTCCAATGATGAGTAAAGTAAGACCTACCCACATTAATGAAATAGCAGCACCACCTGAAGCTGAAGCACTAAAAAACATCGCAAACTGACCAAGAGCCATTAATATACCTCCAATTTCTATACTTCTTCTGTTACCTAAAAATCTATCAGAAAGATAACCTCCCAAAAGTGGTGTTAAGTATACCAAACCTGTATAACTTCCGTAGATATTAGAAGCGTCAGAATCTGGCATAAGAAGCATTTTCGTCATGTATAAGATAAAAATTGCTCTCATACCGTAGTAAGAGAAACGTTCCCACATTTCAGTCATGAATAAAAGGTATAGTCCTTTAGGATGTCCTTTTTGTTGTGCTGTATCCATATTTTTATTGTTAATTTTTTGTTAAGACTAGCAAATATAGTTTTTTTTTGGTTTAGTCAATAAAAAAGTCAGCACTAAAAGTACTGACTTATATCTTCTTAATTAATGACCTTGGTCTTTCATAATTTTATTCAAACGCTTTAGCATAGATGCTCCTAGTAAAGTCGCAAAAATGAGTAAAGCAAAATTCACCAAGAAATAATTCATCTTATTGTCATAGCTGTACCAAGTACTTGCCAAAATTCCTGAAAGTTTGTTTCCTACTGAATTGGCCAAGAAGAAACCACCCATCATTAATGCGGTGATTCTCGCTGGCGAAAGTTTTGACACGAAAGAAAGTCCCATCGGTGATAAACATAATTCCCCTACCGTAATCACTCCATAACTTGCAACTAACCACCACGGTGAAACTTTTACGGCTCCATTATCACCAGCATAAACCGCGAGAACCATCACCAAACAAGAAAGTGCTGAGATAAATAATCCCAAAACAATTTTTGTTGGCGTTAAAGGTTCTTTTCCTTTTCGTCTGAGCATGGCCCAGAATGCTACTATTACTGGCGTTAACGCAATTACCCAAAATGGATTAATGGACTGGAATAATTCTGTATTGTATAAGAACACTTTCTGGGAAGGATTTTGCTCTAATTGCGCTTTCTGTTCAGGCTTAATATTTCTGAAATAAATATCTTTTCCTTGAGTTTTTAAGGTTTTTCCTTCTTCATCTTTTTGGGTTTGATATTGGTCATCATACACAGAAACTTCCTTGTCTTTGAAGTCTTTTCCATCTACCATATAAATATCTTCCAAAGGTTTTTCTACACTTGCAGGAACGCTTCTATCTGTATAATAGTTTGCCCAACGTGTTAAAGCCGTTCCGTTTTGCTTGAAAACTGCCCAGAAAAACATCGAAATTAAAAAGATAGACAACAATGCTCCAATCGCAGGTTTTTCTTTCTGATTCGCTTTGAAATAAAGAGAAACATAAAAATAAATAACAGGAATACAGGCAAAAATAAACGCATCTGTACTATCACTTCCGAAGATTTCTCCCGGTAAGAACCAACCGATTGCTCCCGCGATAATTGCAGGTAAGAATACTTTAACCAAAATTTCAGAAAGTTTGGTATCTCCTTCCTGTACTGGCTTCATTTCTGCAGCCTGTCTGTAATGTTTCATTCCTACGGTAAACACTACTAAACCAACCAACATCCCGATTCCAGCGGTGATAAATGCTTCTCCCCAACCGAATTTATTACGCATAAATGCTGCAATAATATTACAGATGAAAGCACCGATATTAATTCCCATGTAGAAAATGTTATAACCAGAATCTTTATTGGCTTTATATTTTTCGTCTGAATAAAGGTTTCCTAAAAGTGTAGAAATAGTAGGCTTAAAGAAACCATTCCCCACAATAATTAATCCTAAAGAAGTATAAAAAAGTGGTAAATCTTTGAAAATGCCCATCCCAATGTAACCTGCAGCCATCAAAATACCACCGATATAAATAGATTTTACGTATCCTAGAACTCTATCTGCCAAGAAACCACCAATAAATGGAGTAAGATAAGTAAGGGCAATGTAAGTTCCGAAGATATCATCTGCCATTTTATCAGGAAGACCTAATCCTCCTCTCATTCCTTCTGGCTCGATAAGATATAATACAAAAATTCCTAAAATTAAATAGTAGCCGAATCTTTCCCACATTTCTGTGAAGAACAAATACGGTAAACCTTTTGGATGTTTATTGTTCATAAAAATTTATTTTTCCCAAAAATAAGTTTTTATATTGAATGCAAAAAATAAGTTGAGATTAAAAACCGCTTTCTCTGAAAATAAAAAAAGCGGACTAAAGCCCGCTTAATATTGAGTTTCTGACTATTTTACAAATTCTCTAAAATAAAATCAGTCATTTTTTTATACAATTGAGGTCTGGTTTGTCCGCCGTAAATTCCGTGATTTTTATCTGGATATGCCATAAATTCAAACTGCTTATTGTTTTGAATTAATGCTTCAGAAAATTCCATAGAATTTTGAAAATGTACGTTATCATCAGCTGTTCCGTGAATGAGAAGGAATTTGCCTTTTAATAATTTCGCAAAAGTTGTTGGCGAATTCTGGTCGTAACCTTCAGGATTTTCTTGTGGAGTTTGTAAAAATCTTTCGGTGTAAATGCTGTCATAATATCTCCAATTGGTAACTGGCGCTACCGCAATTCCTGCTTTGAAAACATCTGCACCTTTTGTCATGGCTAAGCTTGCCATATATCCACCATAACTCCACCCAAAAATACCAATTCTAGACTTGTCAATATAAGATTGATTTCCTAACCATTTTGCAGCAGCAATTTGGTCTTCTATTTCGTATTTTCCTAGATTTTTATAGGTTACTTTTTTGTATTTTGTTCCTCTATAACCTGTTCCACGACCATCTACACAAACTACGATATATCCTTTCTGCACCAAATGATTGAACCAAAGTCCGTTTCCACCATCCCAAGAATTAGAAACTTGCTGAGAACCTGGCCCAGAATATTGAAACATAAAAAGTGGATATTTTTTATTTGGGTCAAAATCCTTCGGTTTCATGATGTAAGCATTCATTTGGTCTCCTGCTTCATTCGGAATCATCATAAATTCTTTGGTAACCAAATTATCTGCATTTAATTTGTTTAGAAGCGCATCATTATTCTGCAATTCTTTCACAAATTTCCCGTTTCCATCTTTTAAAGTATAAGTGAATGGTTTTTTAGCAGTAGAATTAGTCTCAATAAAATATTGGAAATTTTTAGAAAAATCTGCTCTGTTATTTCCTTCCGCTTGAGAAAGCAATACAGATTTCCCTGATGAAATATTAAATTTAGAAACTACTTTATTGATGCTTCCTTTCTCGGTTGTTTGTAAGAAAACTTCTTTCGTTTTTGGGTTAAATCCATAATAATCAGTGATTTCCCAGTTTCCTTTCGTTACTTGTTTGTTCAGTTTTCCTTTCGCATCATACCAATACAAATGTCTGAAACCACTTCTCTCTGAAGCCCATAAAAATGAATTGTCCTCTAAAAACTCTAACGTCAGATTATCCGTATCAATCCAAGCTTGGTCTGTTTCGGTTAATAATTTAGAAACGGTTCCAGAAGCAGTATTAATTTTTAAAATTTCTACTTTATTCTGATGTCTATTCGAGGTCGCAATTGCTACCTCATCATTTTTAGCCGTACTAAAAACTTGTGGAATGTAATAATTCTCGAAACCTGCCAAATCTAAATGGATGGTTTTACCAGAATTGACTTGATATAAATGAGCAGAAACATCTGAATTTTTCTCTCCAGCTTTTGGATATTTAAAACGATAATCTGTAGGATAAAGCGATTTATTATACATCTGCATATTCATCTCTGGAACTTGCGATTCATCAAATCTTACAAAAATGATGGCATCACTTCCTTTGTTCCACTGATAAAAATCTGCATGCCCGAATTCTTCTTCATATACCCAATCTCCCAATCCATTAATCACTGAATTTTTCTTACCGTCATTGGTAATTTGGGTGATTTTTCCAGATTCTAAATCTTGATAAAATAAATTATTGTCTGAAATAAAAGCCACCAATTTTCCATTAGGTGAAAATTTAGGCTCTTGAACGAAATTCCCGTTGTTCAGATTGATTATTTTTCCTGAAGTAAGGTCTTTAACATCAAATTTCCCTAAAAATGAATGTCTATAAATAGGCTCAGATTCTTTTTGCAAAAGAATTTTTGATTCATCATCAGAAAAAATATAACTCTCAAAACTTCCGTCTACAATATTGCCTACTTTTTCAGTGGTTTTGTAAGAATATTTTGCAATACCGCCTCTTTCGATTACGGCATAGTTTTCTCCATTTTTAAGAGAAGCAATTCCCGCAATATTTTTGCCGCGGTAGTAACCCGAATAGATTTTTTCTAGAGTGATTTCTTGAGCAAAGCCAAAATGCATCATTCCCAAGAAACCTAATGTTAAAAACAATTTCTTCATTCCTTAATTTTTAAATTTTTCTAAATGTTATTATTCAGAAAAAGCTCCATAATATGCCGCTCCATATAATGCTGTTTTGCTATTTAGGTTTAAATAAATAGGAATTCCAGCTAAAAGCGGTTCCATTTCGTCACATTTTAAGAAGCTTTCTTCTATTTTATCTTTGTTGATAAAGTTATAAATTCTTGGCGGAATTCCACCTGCTAAAATTAATCCACCCGTTGCTTTATAATTCAGCACCATATTATTGGCTCTTCTCGCCATAAAATCTACCAGCATTTCCATTGCCAAAACGCAAGTGGTACATAATCCAGACATTGCAGTTTCACTGATTACGGCAGACTTATCTTTAGCTTCTGCTAATTTCTGGGTAAGCCAAGCTTGTTCTTCGTAGCCTTTTACATCTCTCAAAAATTCGTAGATTTTGTAAATAGCTGGTCCAGAAACCAATCTTTCCCAAACGATGATTTCGCCGTAGGTTTTTTGTAAAAATTTTACCAATTCAAATTCTACATCTGTTCTCGGCGCAAACTCACTGTGACCACCTTCAGAAGGCATTGGTCTTAAATATTTTCCGTCCCAGAAAAGACAAGCTTCGCCTAAACCTGTTCCTGGAGCTAAAATAGCAATATGACCACCAATAGAAGGATTTCCGTTTCTCATGGTTACCATAAATTCATCATCCATCTCTGTCATCCCAAAAGCCGTAGCTTCTAAATCATTAATTAGATAGACTTTATCTATTTGTAGATCTCTACTAAGTTCTGTTACATCTATTTTAAATTTTATATTCGTGGTGTGACAAGTTCCGTTTACTACAGGACCTGCAGCACCAATAGAAATTCTGTCTGGCTTCTCAAAATTATTTTTTTTGATAAAATCTAGAATAATTTCGGTCAAAGAATTATGATGATTCGTGGTATAGGTTTCTTCTAACTGAAGAACCATTTTGCCATTTTGCGAAACAAATTGTGCAATATTAGTTTTGGTTCCACCTACATCTGCTGCTAGAATTGAAAGGTTATTGTTTGCTGGATTTTCGATTTGTGGTAAATAAAGCGGAAATTTCATAGTGTGAAAATTTTAAATAATGTGTTGTTTAATTTTAATAAAATTGCTTTGAAAAAAATTCCCCTAAAAGTACGGCTTTTCAGCAATTTAAACCTCATAGAAAACGCGCTAAAAACATGATTTTAGTCTTGTTATTTCGTGAAAATCTGCAACCTCACCTTCCAAAATTGCAGACGAATGAAAGCTCTTCGCATGAGTGAAATTTTTAATCTCAACAAGGTTAGAAGAACGCAAACCTCCACCGCACAAAATATCTATTCTACCGGCAGAAATTTCCACTAATTTTTGGAGCATTTCTTTGCCTTCATCTACATTAGATTTTCCACCAGAAGTCAAAACGGTAGAAAAACCACAATTAATAAGCATTTCTAATGATTTTTCTAGATTTTTTGTTCTATCAAAAGCACGATGAAAAGTACAAGGCTTTCCTCTTGCAAACTGGATAAGTTCCTTGCATTGCTCTTCGTTTACCTCATCATTTTGGTCTAAAATTCCAAAAACAAAACCATCTGCTCCAGCGTTATAAAAATTTTGCAATTGGTGTTTCATCAAGCTAAAACCTTCGTCTGAATAGAAAAAATCTCCTCCTCTCGGACGAATCATCACGTAAATAGGTACATCTATTTCCTTTTTTAAATTTTTGAAATCTTCTAAATCAGGAGTGGTTCCGCCCAAATGAAAATCTGCACAAAACTCTATTCTATCTGCTCCAGCTTTCGCAGCGATAACGGCAAATTCTTTATTAAAACAAGCTATTTCTAACATATATTTTTTAGATTTGAGAATCGAGAACCTAGATTCAAGATTGCGTTTTTAAAAATTCTAAATTAAGCTTTTGGCATCAATTAAAACATTGTTTTCTTGAGTATGAACCGCGTAATTGAAACCTTTTTGCAAACAAAACGCACCTGTTTCACCAAATTTGTTGATGGCAATAAAACCAATCTGAGTATCTTTCACATTTCGGTTTTGATTCACAAAATTCTTATAAATTCTCTTCACTGCTTCTTCACACGCTTGTTGAGGAGATTTTCCTTGTCGCATTAATTCTACCACCAAATGCGAACCGCAAGTTCTAATCACTTCTTCACCATGACCAGTTGCTGTAGCAGCGCCCACTTCATTATCTACAAAAAGTCCCGCTCCAATTATTGGGGAATCTCCCACTCTACCATGCATTTTAAACGCCATTCCAGAAGTAGTACACGCTCCAGAAAGATTTCCGTGTTCATCAAGCGCTATCATACCAATCGTGTCATGGTTTTCTATATTTACCACAGGTTTATATTCTGATGTTTTGAGCCAATCTTTCCATTCTTTTTCAGATTCTGGTGTGAGTAAATTCATTTTTTCAAAACCTTGAGAAACCGCAAATTGCAATGCTCCATCGCCAACTAACATGACGTGAGGCGTTTTTTCCATCACAGCTCTGGCTACAGAAATTGGATTTTTGATATGTTCTAAAGATGCCACCGAACCAACATTCGCTTTTTCATCCATAATACAAGCGTCTAGCGTAACTCTACCGTCTCTGTCTGGTCTTCCTCCGTAACCTACGCTTCTTTCATTCGGGTCGTCTTCTACCAATCTCACGCCTTTTTCTACAGCATCCAGAGCTTTTCCTCCTTTTGAGAGAACTTTCCACGCTTCTTCATTGGCTTGAATGCCAAATCTCCCAGTCGAAAGCACGACTGGTTTTCTGATTTTTTTATTTTTCGGAAGAATTTCTTCGGCTTTTAAAGGATTCAAAGCCAAGATTGCAGATAAAATTCCTGCATTTTTCAAAAATTTTCTTCTGGTAGCCATTTATTTATACGGATTTTTAAGCGGTTGATTGATAGATTCTTTATTGTAATTCACTTTCAGTTTATCCAAAGTTTCAGCATTTTTTTGAAATCTTAGTTTGAAATCATTGAAATCAAGATTCGTTCCCCATAAAACTTCAGAAAGCGCCATCATTCTTGGAAAAATCATGTATTCTACTTGTTTAAAATCGAGAATATATTCGCTCCAAAGATTCGCTTGAGCTCCCAAAATATATTTTTTCTCGTCATCTTTCAATTTTTCTGGAATTGGATTGAAGGAATACACTTTTTCCGCCGAAGTATAACCGCCAAAAGCAATAGGTTCTGTGGCAGGATTATTCTGATAATGGTCGAAATAGCAAAATTCCCCAGGAGACATCACTACGAAATGTTTTTGTTGAGCCGCCGCAATTCCACCTTCGGTTCCGCGCCAAGACATCACCGCTGCATTGGGAGCCAATCCACCTTCTAAAATCTCGTCCCAACCGATGATTTTCTTTCCATGAGCATTGACAAATTTTTCAATTTTCTGAATGAAATAACTTTGCAATTCATGTTCATCTTTTAAGCCTTTTTCCTTAATTAAATTTTGACAATGAGCACATTTTTTCCAATTTTCTTTTGGACATTCATCTCCGCCAATGTGAATATATTCTGATGGAAAAAGTGGCATTACTTCTGCCAAAACATTTTCTAAAAAGGTAAATGTTTCGGGTTTTGGACAAAAAACATCTTCGAAAACGCCCCATTTTTTCTCTACCTCAATTTGTTTCCCAGTACAACCCAATTCTGGATAAGAAGCGATTGCAGCAACAGCATGTCCCGGCATTTCTATTTCTGGAACTACCGTAATATGTCTTTCTGCTGCATATTTTACCACTTCTTTTATTTGTTCTTGCGTGTAAAATCCGCCATATCTTTTATCATCAAATGTATTATCGCTGTATCTTCCAATCATAGAACCGTTTCTCCACGCTCCAATTTCCGTCAGTTTTGGATATTTTTTAATTTCAATTCTCCAACCTTGATCGTCTGTAAGATGCCAATGAAATGTGTTGAATTTGTACATCGCGAGATAATCAATGTATTTTTTCACTTCATCTACTGTAAAGAAATGTCTGGCTACATCAAGGTGCATTCCTCGCCATTGAAATTTTGGAGAATCTGTGATTTCCATACAAGGAATTTTTCCTTTAGTTTCATAAAAATTAAACAATTGAAATAATGTATTGATAGCGTAAAATCTTCCTTTATCTGTATTTGATTGAATTTGTATTTGATTAGGCATAATAATTACCGCATAAAAATCTTTTGCCCAAACTCCATCTTCTAAATTAGGTGGCAAAACAGAAAAAATAATTTGACTTTTTTTGCTTGGATTCTTTTTGAAAACAATATTGGTTTGGTTAAAAATTTTAAACGCAAAGTCAATATTTTCTACTTCATTTTTTGAAAAGTCTGACTGATATTTAATGCTTTTCGGAATTTTAAAACTTCCTTGAATTAAATCTACATTCTGTGGATAAGGAATGAGCGGTAATTTTTCTTGTGCAAAAAATTTCGGAGTGCATAAAGCGACTGAAAAAAGAATCAAAAAACTTTTTAGAAAATTCATGGCGATTTTTATTATTTTTAAAAAATTAAAAATACTGTTTTATGTCTAAACTTTCTAAAGTTTCGTTCATTTTGTTTATTTTGAATTTTTCACTTGTATTGGCGCAGAAAAATTTTGCTCAATATGTGAATCCATTTATCGGAACTGGCGGCCATGGTCACACTTTTCCGGGAGCTACGGTTCCTTTTGGAATGGTTCAACTTTCGCCCGATACAAGAATTGACGGAAGTTGGGACGGTTGCAGCGGTTATCATTATTCAGATGCTGTGATTTACGGATTTTCGCACACGCATCTCAATGGAACTGGCGTTTCTGATTACGGCGATATTCTGTTGATGCCAACAATGGGAACACCAAGTTTGGACAACAAAGATTATTCTTCAAAATTTTCTCACCAAAATGAAAAAGCAAGTGCAGGTTACTACGAAGTTTTATTGGATAAATTCAATATTAAAGCAAGATTGACGACTACAACCAGAGTGGGTTATCATGAATACACTTTCAATAATTCTGGACGAGCCAATATCATTTTAGATTTAAATCACCGAGATGAATTGTTGGAAGGCGAAGTAAAAGTCATTGACGAAAATACCATAGAAGTTTACCGAAGAAGCAAAGCTTGGGCTGAAAATCAGTACATTTTTGCAAGAATTGAGTTTTCTAAACCAATGAAAATTTCAAAATATGATGTTGATGAAGAAATCACAGGACGAAAAACTAATGGAAAAGACTTTACAATTTTTAAAGGGAAAAAAATAAAACTTGCATTATCTAATCAAGTCAAAAAAGGCGAAAAAATCTCAGTAAAAGTTTCTCTTTCACTTACTGGTTTTGAAGGTGCAGAAAAAAATATGGAAGCCGAAGGAAAATCTTGGGATTTTGAAAAAATCAAGAAAAACGCAGAAAATTCTTGGAACAAAGAACTTTCCAAAATAGAAATCACTTCTTCTGATAAAGATAAACTCTCGGTTTTTTACACCGCATTGTATCACGTTTTCACCCAACCGAATATTGCAAATGATGTGGACGGAAAATACAGAGGCAGAGACAACCAAATTCACACTGCCAATCATGATTATTATACCGTTTTTTCACTTTGGGACACTTTCAGAGCCTATCATCCTTTGATGACTTTAATTGACAAAAAACGAACCGCAGATTTCATCAATACCTTTATTTTACAATACGAACAAGGAAAAAGATTGCCGATTTGGGAACTTGCAAGCAATGAAACGTATTGCATGATTGGCTATCACAGCGTTTCGGTGATTGCAGATGCCATGATGAATGGTGTAAAAGGTTTTGATTATGAAAAAGCATTTGAAGCCGCGAAAAATTCAGCCAATAATTTTGATGATTTTGGAATGAAAACTTATCGTGAAAATGGTTTACTAACGATTGATGATGAACACGAAAGTGTTTCTAAAACCGTAGAATATGCTTACGATGATTGGTGTATGGCACAAATGGCGAAAATTTTAGGAAAAACAGAAGACTCCGAAACCTTTATGAAACGTTCTCAAAATTGGAAAAATTTATTTGATTTTAACCAAAAATTCATTCGCCCGAAGAAAAATGGTGGTTGGTTCGAACCTTTTGACGCTAAAGAAATCAACAATAATTTCACCGAGGGAAATGCGTGGCATTACACGTTTTTTGTTCCTCAAGATGTTGATGGAATGATTCAATTTTATGGTGGTGAAGAAGCATTTGAAAAAAAACTCGACCAAATGTTTTCCGAAGAGTCTAAAACTACAGGAAGAGAACAAGTTGACGTTACCGGTTTAATTGGGCAATATGCTCACGGAAACGAACCAAGCCATCACGTCGCTTATCTCTACAATTACGTTGGAAAACCAGACAAAACAAGAGAAAAAGTGCATTATATTTTAGAAAATTTCTATAAAAATGCTCCAGATGGTTTAATTGGCAATGAAGATTGCGGACAAATGAGCGCTTGGTACGTTCTCAGTTCAATAGGTTTGTATAAAGTGACACCGGGTTCTACATTTTGGGAAACAGTAACTCCATATTTCGAAAATATAAAAATTCATGTAGAGAATGGTAAAACCATCAATGTAAAAAACGAACAAAATATTATCAATTGGATTTCGGAAACAATAGTTCCTGAACCTAGAAAAATAAAAGAAATTGTTATCGTTCCTGTGATTCATTCAGAAAAAAGATTTTTTGAAAAGCAACAAAATATCAGCATTGAATCTTATCAAAATAATAAAATCTACTATTCTATCAACGGAAGCGATTTTAAAGAATACAAAGAAGAATTAACACTTACCGAAACATCTACTATTACAACTTTTGCAGAAAATAGCAAAGGTGAAAAAAGTGGAATCGTATCCGCAAAATTCTACAAAAAACCGAACAACTACTCCATCGACATTAAGTCTAAAGCCAATCCGCAATATTTTGCTGGAGGAAACGAAGGTTTAATCGATGGGATTTCTGGTGATGCCAATTGGCGAAAAGGAGATTGGCATGGTTATCAGTCACAAGATTTTGAAGCCATTATTGATTTAAAGGAATCTAAAGAAATTTCTAAAATTTCTGCCGACTTTTTACAAGATACCAGAGCTTGGATTCTGATGCCTACCAAAGTAGAATTCTATATTTCTGAGGATAATGTAAATTTCAAAAAATTAGGAGAAGTAGCGAATCCAATTGATGCGCAAGATTACAACGTGCAGACCAAAAATTTAGATTTACATTTTGCCAAAACCAAAGCTAAATATGTAAAGATTATTGCCAGAAATTTCGGGAAATTACCAAGTTGGCATCAAGGTTTTCCTTTTGATGGAGAAGCCTTTATTTTCATAGACGAAATCACCATTCTATAAAAATCTGGGGCGCTTCCTTTGGAAGCGCCCCAGACGTAAAAAATATTAATATATGGATTAATTATTATACATAATTTTGTAATATTCATCAGCCATTCTATCAGAATTGAATTGACCTTTTACATCATCCATTGCATTTTTCACTACTTGTCTCCATTCATCTGGTCTTTCGTAGTACATTGGTAAGATTTGGTTTTCTAAGATGTCATACAATTGGTTCATGTCATAATTGTCTACATCGAAAACGCTCATATTTGCATAATCTGCTTGTGGAACTACAAAAGAGTTCACTCCATTTTTTGCAAATTCTGGAATCCAACCATCGTCTGTAGAAAGGTTTACTGAAGCGTTCATAGAAGCCGTCATACCGGAAGTACCAGAAGCTTCTCTAGGAACTCTTGGGTTGTTTAACCAAACATCTGAACCTTGTTTTAGAGATTTACTTAACGACAATTCATAACCTGTAAGAACCGCCATATTTTTATGATTTTTACTTTCTTCAACTAAGTTATTGAAAGTAGAAATCGCTGCATAATCTACTGGATAAGGTTTTCCTGCAAAGATAATCTGCACTGGATATTTTTTGTTTTCCAATAATTTTCTGAATCTTTCTTTATCTTGAAGCAATAAATCTGCTCTTTTGTATCCTGCAAATCTTCTTGCCCAAACCATGGTGAATACTTTAGAATCAAATAATTTACCACATTGGTCTGCTACAATTCTGAAAGTTCTCTTTTTAAGATATTTTTTTCTGAAATCGAATTCTTCGTCTTCTCTTTCTTCTCTAGCGTTATAAAGCGGTTTATCTGCCCAATATTTGAAATCTTGTGCATTGGTAATGGCTTTAATTTCGCAAATTCCTGGATATTTACCCCACATTTCGTTAGAAACTACACCATGCAACTGAGAAACTCCATTCGCAATTCTTGCCATTCTCAAAGCACACAATGAGTGGTTAAATTGGTCGTTATCTTGTCCTTCAATTTTCTTCACTTCTTCTAAGCTTAAGCCAGAGAAATAAGACATTTGGTGACAAAGGTGTACATTATGCTTCTCGTTTCCTGCTTCTTCTGGAGTATGCGTAGTGAAAACCAATCTTTCTTTTACTTTTTCTAAATCTCCACCGAATTTTTTCAACAAATAGAATGCTGCTGGTAAACCGTGCGCTTCGTTTAAGTGATATACTTCTCTTTCTAGGTTTAACTCGTCTAATAGCTTAGCTCCACCTTTTCCTAGAAGGATGTATTGTGCCAATTTTGTAGATTCATTCGCATCATATAATCTGTGGCAGATGGTTTTAGAAACGTGGTCATTTTCTGGCACATCTGTAGAAAGTAAAAAGATAGGTGCAGTTTTAAACGTTTCTGGGTTCAGGTACATTACTTTTACCCAAACTGGTGCATCGTGAATGTCAATTTGGAATTTAATTCCTGTATCTTCCAAGAAGCTGTACATTTTCTTAGTCCAAACTGGATTCAGCGTTTGATCGTGGTTTCTGGCTTGGTCATAATAACCAAATTTCCACAAAATACCGATTCCAATGGTGTCTTGCTTCAGATTATAAACACTTCTCATGTGAGAACCTGCCAAAAATCCTAAACCTCCACTGTATATTTTCAATGCTTGATCAATGGCAAATTCCATCGAAAAATACGCAACTTTCTTGCTGTAATTCGGGTTGATGCTATAAGGCATCTGATAATTTCTAAAATCCATTTTTCTCGTTTCTTTAAAATCAGGTGCAAAGGTATTATTTTTTTAGAAAACTGAAGCGGAATGTATGTTAAGAATAGAAACTTTGATAAAAATCATAAATTCTTTTATAAAATCAACAATCTTGCATGATGTAAATCATCTCAAAATTGATGTCTCAAAACACAGTTTTTAATAATTTTACCAACTGAAAATCATGCTTGTAAAAATTATGGAAAGAACAATGACTAAACCCCTAGCCCAAACTTTAGAAGACTTAAAAAATGTCTCGGCAGACTTTAATACCGTTGTAGAAAACCTATTCGAATTCCGTTTCGAAGACTACAACCAAGTTTTCAAAATCAACGAACTAGATGTTCCTGCCAAAACGTATAAAAGATTCCCTGTTTTTAACAATGAAAATGCTGTAGCAATTCTCATGTTATGGGGCGCTGAAAATAAAACAGCGATTCACGACCACAAAAACTACGAGGGAAAAATAAAAGTCCTAAAAGGTGAATTAACCGAAGTGTATTACAAAGAAACCAAAGATTTTATAGAATATGAAGGCGCTGGTGTAGCAATAGAAGGCATTTCTTTCGCCGAAGAAATGGGCGGAATTCACAGTATCGTGAACAATAAACCTACACTATCTGTAAGTTTACATATTTACAAAACCAACCAACTGAACCTAAGTGGAGTTAGAATTTTCGACTTAGAGCATAAGAAATGGGCGGTTCTTAATGACAAAGCACCATCATGCACTTGGAATTTACCAGAAGAAGCATTTGAAAAAATTTATCAACTATAAAAACGAAACACAAAACCATATAAACTCAAACTATCTTTCCAAAAATCCACAAGTCTACAATTTGTGGATTTTTTATGTTTTAAAACCTCATTTCATCGAAAATTTTGTCCGAAAAACCACTTTTGTTCGAATCATGTTCGAATCAAGCTCGAATCAGCTTCGGAAAACGGGTACTTTTTCCGAACAAAACTCGAACTTGATTCGACTTTGATTCGACTTTGACTGCCACCAAACTCATAAAGTTTATAGTTTTTAGATTTTGAATGAAAAAAAATATTTCCAAGAAATTTTTCTTTTCCCCAACCCTAAAGGTTGGAAAAATATCTTGAAAATTTTATCAAAATTACACCTTTTAGGGACGGGGAAATTAATTTTGATAAAATTTCTTCTCAACCTCTGTTCAGTTCATTCTAAATATTTTTTCCGTAAATTTGCACCCAATTTATTATGGAAAATTTCACTACAAAAACCGCTGCTTTTCATACGCTGGGTTGCAAACTGAACTTTGCAGAAACCTCTACTATTGCCAGACAATTGACTGGTGCAGGTTACCAAAAAGTAAGTTTTGACGATGCTGCGAATGTTTATATCATCAATACTTGTTCTGTAACCGATAATGCAGACAAGGAATGTAAACTTCATGTAAAACGTGCGATGAAAGCCAATCCTGATGGTTTGGTGGTGATTGTGGGTTGTTATGCCCAACTAAAACCCGAAGAAATTTCTGCCATTGAAGGCGTGGATTTGGTTTTAGGAGCCAAAGAAAAATTCAATATTCTGAGTTACCTCGAAGATTTAGAAAAATCTGAACAGCACGCTCAAGTTCACTCTTGCGAAATAGAAGAAACCGACTTTTTCATCGGAAGTTATTCTATTGGCGACAGAACCAGAGCTTTCTTAAAAGTGCAAGACGGTTGTGATTATAAATGTACCTATTGCACGATTCCTTTGGCTAGAGGAATTTCTAGAAGTGATACCGTAGAAAACGTAGTGAAAAATGCCAAAGAAATTGCTGAAAAAGACATCAAAGAAATTGTATTGACGGGCGTAAACATTGGCGATTACGGAAAAGGTGAATTTGGCAATAAAAAACACGAACATACTTTTCTAGATTTGGTGAAAGCACTCAATAAAGTTGAGGGAATTGAAAGAATTAGAATTTCTTCCATAGAACCGAATTTACTGAAAGACGAAACCATAGATTTGGTAGCAGAAAGCAAGAGTTTTGTACCGCATTTCCATATTCCGTTGCAAAGTGGAAGCGATGATTTGCTCAAAAAAATGAAGCGAAGATACCTCACCAAATTGTACAGCGACAGAGTTTCTAAAATTAGAGAAGTAATGCCCGATGCTGCGATTGGTGTAGATGTAATTGTAGGATTTCCGGGAGAAACCGAAGAGAAATTTTTAGAAACCTATAATTTCATTAATCAACTGCCGATTACGTATTTACACGTTTTCACGTATTCTGAAAGAGAAAATACCGAAGCCGTAGAAATGACAGGAATTGTACCCATTTCTGAACGTAAAAAACGAAACAAAATGCTCAGAATTCTTTCTGAGAAAAAGAAAATGGCATTTTACCAAACACAATTAGGGAAAACCTTACCTGTACTTTGGGAACACGAAGAAAAAGACGGAAAAATGTTTGGCTTCACCGAAAATTACGTGCGCGTTCAGAAACCATTTGATGCGAGTTCTATCAACCAAATAGAAATGGTAAAACTAGACAAAATTCAACCAGACGGAACCGTTTCTATCTCTCCTATTTTTGAAGAGTTTTTGGCGAAAGTTTAAGGAATTTTCATTTCCTCTTATCCTAAAGGATGTGAAAATTCTAAAATATAAATTCTAAAATCGTTGCAGTAATGTGGCGATTTTTTTGTTTTATGGTTTAACTTTTATTTTTTAAATTAGTTGTGTTATTTTCAATTAAATAATTATTTAAATTTTAACTCAAAAACTTAACCATGAAAAACTTTATTTACTTCTTTTTAGGGGTTATATCAGGCATAATTGTAACTTTTTTATTTCTTTACATCATAACAAGAGATGAAAATACACAAAATGGCGAAGACAATTTAATAGGACTTATCAAATTTGAAAAAGAAGGAGATTGTATCGGCAACAATAAAAATTTAAAAATTTTACAAGTTATAAAACCAAATATTGCTTTAGCTGAACTAGAAAATGATAATTATGATTATGAAAGCACAATTTTTTTAATCATAAACAATGAAGGAAAATATTATTATGACAACCAAAAAATATCAATTCCTAAAGGAAAATGTACTAAACAAATAGGAATTTATAATTATTCTACAAAAATTGGACTAGACAAAACCGTTCCTGCTGTTATTATAAAATAATTTATCCATCGTTACAGCTCTCCGAAGTCTCCGACTTCGGAGTATTAACTTATTTTCTATGTAGAGATTGACTTCGTCGAACCACTTCGTTAGGTTTCCTACGGAAATCGAAGATTAGACTCAGTCGACAAACTTCGTGGCTTATGATAATTGTTGCAGTTCCCCTCTTTTAGAGGGGTGGCATTCCGAGAATCGGAATGACGGGGTGTTTAGAAATATTCTATGATTTTTAGCATTTTATGTTTTTCCGTAATGCTGGGTAGAGTTTATTTTTTAATTTGGCATTAAAAACAAATTCTACTCTAAAACAAAAACTAATGAAAGAAGAATACTTTAAAAAATGCTTTTTCTGCAATGAAGATATTAACGAAAAAAAGACTTTTGAACACATAATATCAGATAGTCTTTTAGGAAAATTAAATATTAAAGAACAAACAATCACTGGTGAATTTAAAATTCAATACAGTAGAATTAAAGTTCCTGCACATTCAAAGTGCAATAATAATTTTGGTAGTGAATTTGAAAATAAAATTATTAAATTATTAGAAAAACCAGATGATCTTTATAGTCTTATAAATAATGATAATCAATTTGACTTAGTAAACTCTCATTCTGACAAGCCAACACTTCTATTAACAACTTGGTTAACTAAAGTTTATTATGGTCTATTTTACAATGATTTTCTAAAAACAAAAAATGATAAATGGAGAGACATTTGCTTTGAAATAATAAACAATGAAAATTTTAAATTGACACAGAAAGCATATCAATTAAATTCAGGGTTTAATTTACCATCAAGTTTATACGCTTTTAAAACAGAGAAAAAAGATTTTAATTTAAAAACATTAATTTACCCAGCCTCAATATTAATTAGCATTAATGGTCTAATTTTGATTTTATCAATTGCAGATGGACTTTTATGTAAAAACTACTTAAATGCTTCAAATATTAATAATCTTAAAAATTATTTAAAAACAAATGATTTTTTAGAAGATTTTCCGACTGATTTATTTGCGTTTGCAGAAATTACTGCATTAAGATTAAACATTCCTAAAAATCCTAACTTTATTTTTACAGACAAAAAAATTGTTAATTTAAGTTTTAATACTTTTGTGAAAAATCCTAATGAATTCTATAAAGTAAATTCTGAAAACATTGAAAGGGATAGAAATCATATTCTAGAAAAATTTGGTGTAAATTTAGCTTGAATGTAGGATTTCATGCTTACGAGAATTACAGAATAAAGATTCCTACGGAATGACAAACTACGTGTGAAAAATTTATATTTCCAAAAATTTAACCTTCCCAAAAAAATCCCATCAAAGAGCTAAAACCAGCTTATGAAAATTTTAAAATTTCTACCTCTTTTAGTGTTACTTCCGTTTTTGAGTTGCAGCAGTACTGAAGATGAACCAACGCCAACTCCCACAGAAACCATGTATTTTCCTAATAATACAGACAATAATTGGGAAACCAAATCTATCGCCAGTCTCGGTTGGAACCAAAGCGCAGTGCAACCGCTTAAAGATTTTTTGGCAGAAAAACATTCTAAATCTTTTATGATTCTCGTAAACGGTAGAATTGTAATGGAAGAATATTTCAACGGGCATTCTGCTACCGCAACTTGGCCATGGAACAGCGCCGGAAAAACGCTGGTTTCTACCACTACAGGAATTGCTCAACAAGAAGGTTTACTGAACATCAACAATAAAGTTTCTCAATATTTAGGAAACGGCTGGACGAGCGAAACTCTGGAAAAAGAAAACCTCATCACGCCTAGACATTTACTTACTATGACTTCGGGCTTAAATGACGAAAGCAATTGGGTGATAAAATCTAACCTCACGTATTTGGCAGATGCAGGAACGAGATGGTCTTACAGCAATGTTTTTCAGAAATTAATAGATGTAGTTGCAGCTTCTAGCAACCAAACTTTTGAGAATTATTTTAATGATAAACTGAAAAATAAAATCGGAATGGATGGTTTTTGGAATTTCGGGACTATTTTCACCATTTATCATAGCAATACCAGAAGTATGGCGAGATTTGGACTGCTTTTCCTGAACAAAGGAAAATGGAAAAATGAACAAATCATCAATGAAACTTATCTGAACGAAGCCATTTCTACTTCTCAAAATATCAATCCTTCTTACGGTTATCTTTGGTGGCTCAATGGAAAATCTAAATATATGGTTCCGGGTTCGCAAACGGTTTATCCCACTGCTTTAGTTCCTAATGCTCCTGCAGATATGTATGCAGCGATGGGCGCAGAAGACCAAAGAATTTATGTAATTCCGAGTAAAAATATGGTGGTCATCAGAATGGGCGATGCTTCGGATCCGCAAAATCCTAATTTTGCATTGTCTGGTTTTGATGCTGCACTTTGGGATAAAATTAATGCGGTGGTAAAATAGATGTGAGATTCTAGGGTTTAGGTTTAAGGACTTAGGATTTAGATTTTAAAATAAAAAATTCAAAATTTATTTTCCTCTATTCAAAGGAAGTAAATTTTGAATTTTTAGTTTATACTAGTTATTGAGTATTTTATATCTCATGTCTAGTATCTAGTATCTCACATCTAGAAACTAATGCTCAAACCAAATATCTTGGTATTTCACACCTGCTTCGATTGGTAATTGCAACCAGTTATTCTGAGGAACAATTGGGCAACTGTAATCGGTAGCGTTATAAGCACAAAACGGATGATACGCTTTATTGAAATCAATAATCAATTCATCATTTTGAGGAATTCTTAAGTCCAAATATCTTCCGCCACCATAAGTATCTTTTCCGTTGGTTTCATCTTTGAAAGGCAAGAATAAATAATCCTGATATTCTGGGTCATCTAACAAGGCTAAACTTTGATAAACCGTCAAAACCTGTTCTGCTCCATTCAGTGTGAAATAGGCTTTCCCGAATTCTCTGTATTTTTTAGTTCTTCCAGACGAAGTAGGAATTTCAAAAGGAACTGCGTTTTCAGTTTTTACCAATTTCGCTTTTACACGATAGGTTAAATCAATAGGAAAAAAGGGATGAGACTTGAATTTCTTGAAATTAGAGCCACGCAAAGGTGTTTCTTCTTCTGTTTTGTATTCTCGATTGAGTTCTTTTTGGAACGTTTCTATTTCTAGAATTTCTGCAGGAAATTGTTTTTTGTCGGTTTTATTTTTAAGACCTTGACCAAAGGCAAAACTTGAAACTAAGAGTAAAAGTAAGTAAATCTTCTTCATTTAAATTAATTTTATAGTATAAACATCGCTTTCATTTCTATCAATATCAGTCACCAGAAAACCTCCTTCCTGCGGAATTTCTTCTACAAAATCAAAGAGTTTACAATCCTTAGGCAATCCAGAAAAAATTAAGGTAAACCAATATTCTTTCACAGGTGGAACTTCCGTCCAATAAGGAAACATTGAGATATTTTCCCAGAATAAAAGTTGGCTTCGGTGTCCCGTAAATTTATCCACCAAAAACGTGGTGCGCCAAATTCTTACGAGATTTCCAATCAAATAATTATTCTGAAAACCACAATGCACGATAACTTGTTTCTCTTCCTCGAATTTCGTGTCGAGTTGTGAGAGCAATTCTGGAGCAATATTGGGTTTGATAATGGTAGCCATTGATAAAAATTCAACAGCACAAGTTAAGAATTTTTAGGAAATAAATGGAGGTTATCTTCCTCAAAATTTCATTAACATTCTGCCACGTTCACGGCAACTGCTAAACCACCTTCAGAAGTTTCCTTGTACTTAGAATTCATATCAAGAGCGGTTTCCCACATGGATTTAATGACATCATCCAGAGAAACTCTGGCTTTAGAAGGATCGCTTTCTAACGCGATATGACAAGCGGTAATCGCTTTCATAGCACCCATAGAATTTCTCTCAATACACGGAATCTGAACCAATCCACCAATTGGGTCGCAAGTCAAGCCAAGGTGATGTTCCATCGCAATTTCTGCTGCCATCAAAACCTGAGCTGGAGTTCCACCCGAAATTTCAGTTAAACCAGCTGCAGCCATCGCCGAAGAAACACCGATTTCTGCTTGGCAACCTCCCATTGCTGCAGAAATGGTTGCATTTTTCTTGAAAAGCGTACCAATTTCTCCCGCCACTAAAATAAATCTGATGATATCTTCTTCAGAATTGAATTCAGTAAAGGTTTGAGAATACATGAGCACCGCAGGAATTACACCACTTGCTCCATTTGTCGGTGCCGTGATAATTCTACCAAAACTGGCATTTTCTTCATTTACAGCCAATGCAAAACACGAAATCCAACGGGTAATTTGATTGAAATCTTTAGGAGAATTTTTTACCGCAGCAAACCATTCGTTTATATTTTTGTAAATAACGTCTTCACCTAATAATTTTCGATTAAAATCTGCAGCTCTTCTGGTTACATTAAGTCCACCCGGTAAAATGCCTTCTTTGTTAACGCCTTTGTAAATGCATTCTTTAATTTGTTGCCAAATATAAAGCGCTTCACTTCTCGTTTCTTCTTTGGTTCTCCAAGCTTCTTCATTGATGTACACCAAATCAGAAAGTCTCTGTACTCCTAATTTTTCGCAATATTTGGAAATATCTTCGCCTTTATGACAAGGATAAGGTGTTCTGATACAGTGACTTTCTATAGAATTATCTTCTTGCGTCGCCACAAAACCGCCACCAACAGAATAGTAGTCTTTTTCTAAAATTTCGCCGTTGTTAAAAACCGCTTTGAAAATCATTCCATTTGGGTGAAAATCTAAAGATTTTTGCATATTGAGCACCAAATGTTTCCCATAAATAAAAGGAATTTCTTTTTCAGCTCCTAAAATCAATTTTCCAGAATTTTTGATTTCGGCAATTTTAGCATCTATTTTATCGGTATCTATTTTTTTGAAATTTTCTCCGCTTAAACCCAGCATTCCGGCAATATCTGTTCCGTGACCGATTCCTGTTTTGGCAAGCGAACCAAAGAACTCCACATACACTTCTGCCACCTCTGAAATCTGGTGATTTCTTCTGATTTCGCTCAGAAACATTTCCGCTGCATTCCAAGGTCCCATCGTATGAGACGAAGACGGCCCAATTCCTACTTTTATGATTTCAAAAACCGAAATACTCTCCATATTGATTATTGATAAATGATTTTTACAAAGATAAAATTATTAGGCAAACCATAAAAAATTATTCATCCTTAAAATTTTGAAATTACCCCTTCAAATTTTGTAACAGATAAGCCACTTATTCTCAATTAATTTGCTCTTGAAAAACAACTCATTTCCTATGAATATCATTCCCGAAAATCTAAAAAAATACCAGAAATTCATTTCTTTGGTACTCAAATATAGAAACAGCGATATTTTATCAGCTGCTTCAGACAAAGCCCTTGATGAATTGGCAGAAGATCAGGAACTTTCTGAAGAGTCTAATCGCTACACTTCGCCAGAAGAATTGGTAGAAGACCTCAAAAATATGGGGCCGACTTACGTAAAAATCGGGCAAACCCTTTCTACAAGACCAGATTTATTGCCAGAAACTTATTTATTGGCATTGGCTTCTCTACAAGATGATGTAGAGGAAATTCCGTATTCTGAAATCCAAAAAATAGTGGAAGAGGAATTAGGAACTAAGATTTCCAAAGCTTTTTTGAGTTTTGAAACCCAACCATTGGCTTCGGCAAGTATTGGGCAGGTTCACAAAGCGGTTTTGCGCTCTGGAAAAGAAGTCGCGGTGAAAATTCAAAGACCGGGGATTCGTAAAAATTTCATCGAAGATTTAGACACGCTGAAAGAATTATCAGACCTTGCTGTAAAACATTCTAAAACCGCCAAAAAATACGGAATAGACGATGTTCTAGACGAGATGAGACATATTCTCATTCACGAACTAGATTACAACAGAGAAGCTCAAAATCTGATTGCTCTGGGTAAAAATTTAGAAAAATTTGAGCATATTGTAATTCCTCAACCTGTTTTAGACTACTCTACTTCTAAAATTCTGACGATGGATTTCGTGGACGGTCAAAAAATCACTTCTGTTCATGGAATTCAAAAAACAGAAACCGATTTTTCGGTGCTCATTGATGAATTGGTAGAAGCTTATCTTCAACAAATTATTTTTGATGGTTTTGCACATGCAGATCCGCATCCAGGAAATGTACACCTGACCAAAGACCGAAAAATTGCTTTGATGGATTTAGGAATGGTGGCGAAATTCAGCCCAAATTTGCAGGAACAAATCTTGAAATTGCTCATCGCTATTAGCAAATACAATGGTGAAGAAGTTTCTAAAGTGCTTTTAGAAATCAGTCAAGATGATAGAAACGCAGATATTATCGGTTTCAAAAAAGAAATCAACCGAATTGTACTGGATTCTCAGAACAGAAATGCCGCGGAAATGCAAACGGGAAAAATGCTCATCAGAATGAATAAAATTGCCGCAGAAAAAGGAATCAGAATTGCAGTAGAACTGAATATTCTTGGGAAAATTTTATTGAATTTAGACCAAATTGTAGCGGTTCTCGCTCCTCAATATGATTTGGCTGAAAGTATGAAGCAGATTTTGGAGAAAATGATGGTCAAAAAAATGGCTCACGAAGCCCAACCAGAAAATTTCTTTGCTCAATTGATAGAAACCAAAAAATTAGCCGAAAATCTTCCAGAAAGACTTAATAAAATCACCGAAAACTTAGCTCAGAATCAATTTCAGCTCAAAATAGATGCCTTAGACGAAGAACGATTTACAGATGCCTTCCAAAAAGTAGCCAATAGAATTTCTATCGCACTCATTATTGCTGCATTAATCATTGGCTCATCTCTATTGATGAGAGTTCCTAATTTTCAAATTTTTGGAATTTCGATAGCGATGTTTTTCTTCATCATTGCTTCGGTTTTCGGATTATGGCTCGCATATAAAATGGTCATAAAAGACGAAGATTTTAAAAGGAAAAAATAATCACCAAAAAAACAAGTCGCAAAATAAAAAGTTTTCCGCTGTCATAAAAAATGACCGCGGTTTTTGTTTGTTATCAAATAATTAACAGGAATTTTAAGGATAAATAAAGAAATTTCAGTAAATTTGATAGAAGCTTAAATGTTTATTATGAAAGTTTTTTATCAAATATCACAATCTTTAAAAAACTTCATCGTAGAGATAGGCGAAATGAGCTATTTCAGCATAAGATTTTTAAAAGAATTTTATAAAAAACCTTATGAATTTCAAGAATTTCTGAAACAATGTTATAGCATTGGTAACCGCTCACTTTTTCTAGTTTCTGTTACGGGATTTATCATCGGTTTGGTGTTCACTTTACAAACCCGTCCTACTTTAATGGAATTTGGTGCTGTTTCTTGGATGCCTTCCATGGTGAGTATTTCCATTATTAGAGAAATCGGGCCAATTATTACTGGGCTGATTTGTGCCGGAAAAATAGGCTCTGGAATAGGTGCAGAAATAGGTTCAATGCGTGTAACCGAACAAATAGACGCTATGGAAGTTTCGGGAACCAATCCTTTTAAATATTTGGTGGTGACTAGAATTCTTGCGACGACTGCTATGTTACCGATTTTGGTATTTTATAGTGATTTCATCGCAATTTTCGGGTCTTATTTGGTAGAAAATCTGAAAGGTGATGTTTCTTTTTTACAATATTTTAATCAAGTTTTTGACAATATAGAATTTAGTGATTTGCTTCCTGCAACCATCAAGACTTTTTTCTTTGGTTTTGCCATAGGAATGGTAGGTTGTTTCAAAGGATATCAATGTAAATCAGGAACACGAGGTGTAGGAATTGCCGCCAATTCTGCGGTGGTTTACTCCTCTATGTTATTGTTTGTTATCGATTTTATCGCTGTATTGATTACCAATATTTTTATAGAATAAAATGAATCCGAATGCTGCACATGAACCGATTATTAAAATTGAAAATCTCTATAAAAAATATGGAGAAAATGTAGTTTTGGACGGATTTAACCTTAATCTTTATCAAGGAGAAAATTTGGTGATTATGGGAAAATCTGGTTCTGGAAAATCGGTGATGATAAAATGTTTGATTGGTTTAGAAATTCCAGACAGCGGCAGTATAGAAATTATGAGCCAAAAATTAGAGCATCTTTCTCTAAAAGATTTAGATGAAATAAGAGCAGACATAGGATTTTTATTTCAAGGAAGTGCGCTTTATGATTCTATGACGGTGAGAGAAAATCTAGAATTTCCTCTCAGAAGACATATTTCTAAATTGGGAAATGTAAAAGATACCTTGCCTTTGGTAGAAGAAGCGCTGCAAAATGTGGGACTTAAAAATGTAATTGATTTAATGCCGAATGAACTTTCTGGCGGTATGAAAAGAAGAGTTGCATTGGCCAGAACGCTTATTCTAAAACCGAAAATCATCATTTATGATGAACCCACCACTGGTTTAGACCCGATTACTTCAAAAGAAATTATCTTGCTCATGAAATCGGTGCAAGAAAAATATAAAACATCATCTATCATCATTACCCATGATGTAGACTGTGCTAGAGTTATTGCTAATAGAATGATTTTACTGATTGATGGAAAAAATTATGCAGAAGGAACATTTGCCGAACTTTCCACTTCACAAGACCCAAAAGTAAAAGCATTTTTTAAATAAGTTTTTTAAAAACATGGAAAAATCAGTTGCTCAAAAATTAAGACTCGGAATATTTGTTATCCTCGGAACCATCATTTTCATTATGGCTGTTTATTTTATCGGAAACAGACAGCAATTTTTTGGAAAAACCGAGACCTTAAAAGCACATTTCGAAAATGTAAATGGCTTACAAGAAGGAAACAATGTCCGTTTTTCTGGAATTAATGTGGGCTATGTTAAAAAGATAGAAATCATCAACGATACGCTCATTAATGTAGAAATGAATATCGACAAAAGTGCGATGCAATTCATCAAAAAAAATGCAGTGGCAAGTATTGCTTCTGATGGTTTGGTAGGAAATATGATTGTCAATATCACTCCAAATTCTGAAAAAGCGGCACTTGCAAAATCTGGAGACATTCTAAAAGTCGAAGAAAGACTTACTACTGAAGATTTGCTCAAAACCCTCAACAAAACCAATAACAATGCTGAACAAATTACGGCTAATATTCTAGAAGTTTCTGAAAAAATCAATAACGGAACAGGAACGCTTAGTATGTTACTGAATGACAAAACGCTTAGTCAAGATGTGAAATATGGAATTTCTGACCTTAAAAACAGCATTGCCAACATTAAGAAAACCAGCTACGAAACGACTAAAACGATTAATGAAGTGAATAAAATTCTTGCAGGAATTAATGACAAAGAAAACATTGTTGCGGTGCTTAAAGATTCTGCTGTAGCCAATAAAATGCGAAGAGCGCTTACTCACCTTGATGAATCTTCTCAAAATATCAATCAAACCGTAGAAAATCTAAACGAAACCATCAGCAATGCTAAAAACGGAAAAGGCGCCATCAATTACCTTTCTAACGATGTCAATTTGGTAAAAAATATAGATTCTACGATGAATAATTTGAACCAGGCAAGTGTTTTACTGAACCAAAATCTAGAAGCCCTGAAACACAATATCTTCTTCAGAGGTTATTTTAAAAAATTGGAAAAGGAAAAACAAAAAGCTCAGAAAAACCAAAAATAATCAATTGCTGAAAACTTCTTCTAAAATTTTAGAAACTTCCTTGGCTTTAGTTACAGGAAAAAGATGTGTTCCGCCTCTTATGACATAATTGGGTTTAGAATTTTTTACTGGAAAAACAATGTCTTTATCTGCTAAAATTTGGATAACGTTTGAATCTTCTTCATGTTTCCATTCTAAGATTTTATTGATGCTCCATTTCAGATAAGTAGGATTTTGCACTTTGAAATATTGCCAAAGTTTAGGATTATTGGGATCAAATAATTTTCTGAAAAAGGCATAAGATTTGATGGTTTTTTCGGAGAAATAACTTTCGGGAAGTTTCGCAAAAATTCTAGAACTTTTTGCCAAATGAAACGTGATAGACATTTCTTTATCAGACTTTATACTTCCCAGAATCACTACTTTTTCGGCAGGTTTCAGCTTATGAATTTCCTGTACCATAATTCCTCCAAAAGAATAACCCAATAGACAGAATTTTTCGCTCACATCTACTTTTTCGGCCATTCTATTGACATAGTTTTCGAAACTTTCATTGTAATTAGGGATTAACCAATCGATGTAGATAATTTCGGTAAACTTTTTAGGAAACTGAATGTATTCAAAAATACTTCCATCAGCTCCCAATCCACTGATAACATATAATTTCATGCGATTATTAGCTTAGTAATTCTGTATAAATTTACAGATTAAAAACAAAAAATCCTAAAGAAATTTTCTTTAGGATTCTCTAAAAACACAATTGAAAAAAACTATTTCGCTGTTAGTTTAACAACCAAATCTATATCGTCTTTTACTACTACATCTTGCATAGTAGATTTATAAGCTATGTCCCATTTTTGTCTGTCGATAGTAAATTTATCAGATTCTAAAGTTACTACGCCGTTTTTAACTGAAATTTTAGCAGGGAAAGAAACTGAGTTTGTTTTTCCTTTAGCAGTAAGATTTCCTGTAACGATGCTTTTACCATTAGCTCCTTTTTTCACTGAAGTGATTTTGAAAGTAGCAGTAGGATATTTATCAACTTCGAAGAAATCGCCATTTTTAAGGTGACCGTTTAATTTTTGTTGATATTCACCTTGTAAATCAGTAGCGTTAATAGAAGTCATATCTAATACAAAAGTACCGCCAACAAGAGCGTTTTTCTTTAAAACTACAGTTCCGTTTTTCACGTTTACCGTTCCATCGTGAGAAGAAGCTTCAGTTTTAGCGATCTTATAACCCCACCAGTGAACGTCAGAAGAAACTACTTTTTTAGCTTGTCCAAAAGCCAGTCCAGATACTAGTACTAATGATAATGCAATTTTTTTAATCATAATCTTTTTATTTTTTTAATGAGACAAAAGTAGTCTTATTTCTGATACGAAGTCATTGATGTATGTTAAGAAATTTCAATTTCTATATTTAATTTCTTCTATCAATAAAAACTTCGCTTGAATGGCTCAAGCGAAGTCTAACATAAAAACTTAAAAATTATGAAAATAGTTATAAAATTGAGGCTTTAAAGAAAGCCGTCTACATTTTATAAGTTATTATCTTTCATTTCATAAAGTTACAGTTTTTATCTGAAATATTCAAATAATAAACATCTGAGTTTTATCACTAAAAAGCTCCCGAAAGTCAAAATAACATCTCGAGAGCTAAAAAATTAAATAATTGAGAAAACTGATTTATGTTGAAACTATAGTGTTATAGCGTAGATTTTACTTGCGGTTTAGATTTCTTGTTCAAAAATCTATTCATCAAATAATTAATCGCAATCGGAGCTACATAAGCTAAAATCGCAGTGAATATTTTTGATCTTACATTTTTCATAATTTTGTTTTTATATTTTGTGATTGGTGCTTTTTGTTGATACAAAGATTCTACAAATCCATGAAAAATATTTTATAGAATTTCCATAAATATTTACAGAATTTCACAAAAAAACCGACTTTATAAAAAATCGGTTTGTTATTTTATATGGTCTAAAGATTAGCTTAATCCAGTAATTACACCATCTTTGTCTATATTCATTCCTTCTGCTGCTGGAATACTTGGCAAACCAGGCATTCTCATCATATCTCCTAAAATTGGAATAATGAATCCTGCTCCTGCTGCAAACTCAAATTCACGAACGGTAACTTTGAAACCAGTTGGTCTTCCTATTTTTTTCTCATCATCCGATAAAGATTTTTGAGTTTTTGCCATACAAATCGGTAGCTTATCCAGTCCAAGTTCATAAATGGATTTCAATTGATTTTTAGCTTTCTGAGAAAATACAGCGCTGTCAGCACCATAAACTTCTTTGGCAATTGTTTCGATTTTATACTCCACAGAATCTTCTACACTATATAAAGGTTTAAAATTATTACCGCAATTAAATGCACAGCTCGCTACTTCTTCTGCAAGTGCTTTCATGCCTTCTCCACCCATCGTAAATTCATCTGCGAGAATAGCTTTCACTCCTAATTTTTCGCATTCTGCTTTTACAAAATTGATTTCTTCTTCTGAATCTGTGGCAAAATGATTAATCGCTACAATTGGTTTTAATTGCCATTTAAAGCCGTTTTCGATATGTTTTTTAAGGTTTTCAATTCCCTTTTCTACTGCTGCGAGATTCGGTTTTTCGTATTCGCCCTTTTTAGCACCACCGTGATATCTTAAAGCTCTGATGGTAGCCACCAAAACATAAGCATCTGGTTTTAAATTTCCATAATATCCTTTGATGTGCATGAATTTTTCTGCTCCTAAATCTGCTCCGAAACCTGCTTCTGTCACCACAAAATCTGCTAAAGAAAGTCCCATTTTAGTAGCGATAATCGTATTGGTTCCTTGCGCAATATTCGCGAAAGGTCCACCATGAAGAATCGCTGGATTTCCTTCTAAAGTTTGTACTAAATTCGGACGAATTGCGTCTTTTAATAAAATCGCCATTGCTCCTTGAGCATTTAAATCTCTGGCGTAAATTGGTTTTTTATCAAAAGTATAGCCTATGAAAATATTTCCTAATCTGTTTTTTAGGTCCTCGAAATCTTTAGAAAGACAAAGAATCGCCATTACTTCTGAAGCCGGCGTAATATTGAAACCTTCTTCACGCGTAATTCCGTTATTAGAACCGCCCAAACCTACTACAATATGACGAAGACTTCTATCGTTCATATCCATTACACGTTTCCAAACGATGGTTCTAGGGTCTATATTTAGGCTTCTTTTTTTATCTTGAAGATTATTATCAATGAGCGCAGAAAGTAAATTATTGGCTTTTTCTACCGCCGAAAAATCTCCTGTAAAATGCAGATTAATATCTACCATCGGAATAACTTGTGCGTAGCCACCACCTGCTGCTCCACCTTTTATGCCGAAAACTGGACCTAAACTTGGCTCACGCAAAACTGCGATGGCTTTTTTACCAATTTTGTTCAATCCGTCACATAAACCTACAGAAACAGTGGTTTTACCTTCACCAGCTGGAGTTGGATTAATCGCTGAAACCAAAATCAGTTTAGATTTCTTAATATTTTCTTCGTTGATGTATTTTAAAGGAATTTTCGCTTTGTATTTCCCGTAATACTCTAAATCTTCTCGGTCTATACCGATTTTATCTGCAATTTCTCTAATATGTTTAATATCTGCCGATTGCGCTATTTCTAAGTCTGTAGGAAAGCTCATATTTTTTAATTTGTTTATTCTCAAAAATACAAGAATTTGACTAAACCATGAAAATTTTACACTTGAGATTTATCAGCCAACAAAAAATGAGAATATTTTTTATATTTTGAGAGATTTAACTAAATAATATCAATACAATCTAAATAAAAATGACAATCTATGAATACACTCCGAAAAATATTTTTAGATTTCTCTAAAAAATTCATCAAAAAATCACACAAAAGTGTAATTGAATCACAAAAAGGATAGCCCTATTTTTGAATATCTAAAAAGTAAAAATATGAGAACTATAAAACTACGATTTAAAAAATTTCTCCATAGACTTTTAGAATATTATAGCGTGAAGGAAACGTGAGAAAGCCACCATTTTTGAGTGGTTTATTCTTCATAATTTTTATATGCAATCCTTAGTTTATGAATTATTCTCTTCTTTAACTTAGTGGGTTGAATAATTTTAATAGATTCTCCAAACCCTAATATTACTCTTTCTAATTCAAAATTAATTTGAACAGAAATTTTAAAAACCGTTCCATCTTCTAACTCTTCAATTATTTCTTGAGAATGATGAAAAGGTTTTGTTTTTACATATGGAGCATTATTTTTATCAATCCAAAAAATCACATTCATGGGTCTATTCCTTTGAGAAACAGTAACACCAATTACTTCCTTAAAGAAATGGTCTCCATCAATATTTTTATCAATATACTCAGCATCAATTTTTTCAATACTAATAACTCTATCTAAAGCTAAAGTAAGATAGGTCATTTCGTCCCATGCAATTAAAAACCATCTGTTATTATATTCTTTCAAAAGTTGAGGATGAATGATATAGTAATTTGTTTCTCTAGCTTTAAAAGATTTATATTCGATTTTTAAAACATTTTTATTGAGGATAGCATCGTATAAAGTATCTATAAATTCCAAGCCTTTTAATCTCTCATTTTTGTCTAAATGAATAATGGCTTTTTGTTTTGAAGCATAAACAGAATCTTCTAATTTTTGAATTACACCATTCATTTCCTTAAAAATAGAGAAATCTTTAAATTGTTTTAAAATTTGTACCGCATCATTCATTACTTTAATATCATTCTCATTTACTGGAATATTCTTTATGCTAAAATCAGGCTCAGAATAACGATAAAATTTTTTTTGAAAAACTTCAATAGGTGCATTATAACCCAGCTTTTCACTACGCATATTCTGAATATCTAACTGAACTGTTCTTTTACTCACTAAGTCGTATTTCCCCTCGTATTCATATAAAGCATCAGAACAAGCGTCTATTAAGTCTTCTAAAGTCCAAAGTTTGGTTCTATTTCTTAAGCAATTATCAATGGTTTTGTAACGAATTAAAGCGTTTTTGTTTGATGACATTTTAAAATTTTGAATAAAATTAAAAAATATTTTCAACTACGCAAATAGAATGCGCAATTGTATTTTTACTTTGCATCATCAAATTAGAAAAACAAATGAAAATTACAGGACAATATTTAATTGATTTAGGTTACAGACCAGCAAAATGGTTTTCTGAAGCATTGCAATATATCAATGATAAAGATTTATCCGAAGTTGAAATTTCTGAATATTTAGAGCAGTTTCAATCACCAGAACCTATTCCTCTTAAAGAAACACCAGCCGAATTCATCATCAATATAAAAGCAGAAAATGATGACGAAATAGAAAATGTAGGAAAAGTAATAGAAACAATGTCTGAAATGCTGAAAACTCCCACCATGATTGGCGGAGCTTTAATGCCAGATGCTTGTCCTACCGGTGAAAAAGGAATTATTCCTGTAGGTGGGGTTGCAATTGCTAAAAATGCGATTCATCCAGGAATGCACAGTGCAGATATTTGTTGTTCTGTAATGTTGACAGATTTTGGAAAAATAGATCCAAAATTAGTTTTAGATGCAGGACATAAACACACTCATTTTGGTATAGGTGGAAGAGCAAGAGGAAATCAATTTTCTATGCCAATGGAATTGGTAGAAGAATTTAGAAATAATGCTTTTTTAAATGACGAAAAATTAATCAGTACAGCAAGAGAACATCTAGGAACTCAAGGTGATGGCAATCATTTTATGTTTGTAGGAATTTCAAAAAATACTGGAAATACAATGCTTATTACGCATCACGGTTCTAGAGCACCTGGAGCATTTTTGTACGACAAAGGAATGAAGACTGCTGAAAGATTTAGAAGAGAATTATCTCCCGAAACCTTGAAAGTAAATGCTTGGATTCCTTTCGAAACAGAAGAAGGACAAAGTTATTGGGAAGCACTCCAAATTATTAGAAAATGGACAAAATGCAACCACGAAAGTATTCACGAAGCCATTTTAAAAGAATTAAAAATCGAAAAAAAAGATAGATTTTGGAATGAACACAACTTTGTATTCAGAGATGGTGATTTATTTTACCATGCTAAAGGCGCAACTCCATTAGACGAAAAATTTTTGCCGGATATTACAGGTCCTAGATTAATCCCTCTGAATATGGCAGAACCTGTATTGATTGTTTCTGGAGCGACTAACGACAGAAATTTAGGATTTGCGCCTCATGGAGCAGGGAGAAATTTCAGCAGAAGTGCCCATAAAAGAACTTTGGAGCATAAAACAAATGAAGAAGTTTTTGCTGAAGAAACCAAAGGTTTAGACGTAAGATTTTTCTCCAATGAAATCGACATTTCTGAATTACCAAGTGCTTACAAAAATGCACAGAATGTAAGGAAACAAATGGAAGAATTTGGCTTGGGAGAAGTCATTGATGAAGTTTTACCTTATGGCTGTATCATGGCAGGAGATTGGAAGAAAAATGCACCTTGGAAAAAGAAGAAAATTAGAAAATAAAATTTTTTAAAAAAATTAAGATTAATATTGGCGCAGTAGCTCAGATGGTAGAGCAACGAATCACTTTTCGCTTTTGGCAAAAAAAGTTCCTAAATAAGTGTGTCACAGGTTCGAGTCCTGTCTGCGTCTTTTTAAACTGATAAAAAAGTTCCTATATTTGTAACTGTTAAATACTATACTTTTCATCAGTTTAAAAAATAAATAAAGGCAAAAGGAGTTCCTATTTGACTTTCCACATTTACTCCCCGCTTTTTTATAAATATAGGTAAAAGGAGTTCCTATACATTTTAAAATTTACTCCTCACTTATTTTAAATATTTAAACAATGAAAACATTAAAATTATTTTATACAGTTCTCGCAAAAGAATCCGGTGAAAAACCTTTTATTTCTGATGATGGTTTTGTAATTGACTCAAATGCAATCTGGGCAAAAAAAGAAATCATAAAGTACTTTTCTAAAGAAAAATTAAGCGGAAAAGATCTAAATGCTACCTTTCATAAATCTTGGAAAACCATAAAATACAGCACTAGAAACCAATTGTTTGTTGAGCAAGTTTTGCATTATATTTCTACATATGGAAGTAATTTTCAAGATGAAATTTATATTCCAAATGAAATTTTGAATATTCCTGATGCAAAGCTTTCTTTCAAAGTAATCAAAGGTATTTCTAAAGAAGAAATGATTGAAAAATGCTTGAATTTACTCAATTCAGGAATCGCACTACAAGAAGAAACAATAGATGATGTATTTTCAATTTTAATAGACGAACTTGATTATAAATTCACTGGAAACGAGAACATTAAGAATAAGGAAGCCATTGCAAAAATTGCAGATTTATTCCATATCTATCCTGAAAATCCAGTAGAATTTTTCAGATATATCATTTATAAAAGTGCGCAAACTACTTTATTAATTAAAAATGATGAAGTGATTTCGGCAATAAAAGAAAGCAAATTCAATCCTTCTCAAGCATTTAAAGATTTTGGATTAGAAAAAATGGCTGAAATTTTCAACCGATTCAAACCACTTTTTTTGGCTTTCAAAAATAAATGTCCAAAAACCATTAATGCGATTTCAAAATTATCAAAAAAACATCATAAACCTTTGGTTTCTAATCCATTGAACGATGCTACCAATCAAATTCTTACCGAAAATGATTTGCATTGGTTAGAAAACGCAACTCCATTTGCTTTGTTCAAGGCTTTATCTGCTTGTTATAATAGAATGAACGGTCAAGATACATTTGCCTACAGAATTAGAAACGGAAAATCTTGGGTACAAAAAGATGTGGTGAAAAATGTAAATAAAAAAAATTACGATTTTATTCTACAATTTCTAAAATCTAAATTCGATTTTACAAATCTGAAAATTTACATTCCAGAAGAGGTGAAATATGCATTGCCTACTTCCGAAAAAATGTTTGTAGGAAATATCCCAACAGGAAGCAGATTTTATGGCAAAAAATTAGCAATTGGTATTTATTGGGAAGATTCTTGGGGAGCACATGATTTGGATTTATCGGGTCTAAATATTGGTGGGAAAATTGGCTGGAATTCATCCTACAAGCAAGATGAAGGAAACTTAATGTATTCTGGTGATATGACTTCGGCTCCAAATGGTGCAGTAGAATATTTGTATGCAAATAAAGGTTTGAACTACCCGACTTTAATTTTAAATAGTATTTACAGTGGAGATTCAAACTGTGATTACAAAATTATTGTAGGTAAAGGCGAAAAAATTTCTAAAGAATATATGATGAATCCTAATGCAGTTTTTGCTGAAATAAAATGCAAATCCGTGCAAAGACAAACCGTTCTTGGAATGCTTTTGCCAAAAAACGACAAACAATGTTTTGTTTTGTTGAATTTCGGAGCAGGACAATCCCGAGTTTCTGGAACCAGCAAACTTTCTACTTTGGCTACCACTGCTTTGTATCAACAGTGGAACAGACCTCTCACTTTTAATAAATTAGTAAGTGAATTGGGAGCTCATTTGGTTTACTATAAAGATGGAGTAGATTATGATTTTTCTTTAGAAAATTTAGAAAAAGATAGTTTTATAAAGCTGTTCCAAAGAAACTAATAAAAACACGAAAAACATCTACAACAAAGGCAAACTCAGAGGTTTTGAATATGGGAAAATAACGCCATATTTGAAGAAATTGGGCAATAAAAAACTCCCGAATTAATTCGGGAGTTTCTATTTTTATGCTTGTTCTGTTGGTTGTTCTCCTTCTGGTTTTGGAGCCTCTCCTTCAGTTCTAGGCTTTTGTTCTGGTCTTGGTGGTCTTGGTAAAAGAACTTTTCTAGAAAGTCTCATTTTTTTACGATCATCATAACCCATAAATTTCACTTCTACTTCATCTCCTTCAGCATAAGGAACTTTATCTAATCTCTTCCATTCGATTTCTGAGATGTGTAGTAAACCTTCGGTTCCTTTAGCAATCGCTACGAAAGCACCAAAATCCATTACTTTTACTACTTTACCTTTATAAACAGTTCCTACAACTGGCACGAAAGTAATTTCATTAATTCTAGCAATAGCAGCGTTGATTTTCTCACGGTCAGTTCCAGAGATTTCAATTCTACCAATTTCGCCCATTTCTTCAATAGAGATTACAGTATCTGTATCTTTTTGAAGCTGTTGGATAATTTTACCACCAGGTCCAATTACCGCACCGATGAAATCTTTAGAAATTTCTAAAATTTCCATTTTCGGAGCGTGAGGTTTCACATCTGCTCTTGGTTTATCGATGGTTTTAAGGATTTCTCCTAAAATATGTAATCTACCTTCTCTTGCTTGGTTTAATGCGGTTTCCATGATATCCATAGTTAAACCTTGGATTTTGATATCCATTTGACAAGCGGTAATTCCGTCTGCAGAACCTGTTACTTTGAAGTCCATATCACCCAAGTGATCTTCGTCTCCTAAAATATCAGAAAGTACAGTGAATTTACCAGATTTCGGGTCAGTAATTAATCCCATTGCAATACCAGAAACTGGTTTTGTAATTTGTACACCCGCATCCATTAATGCAAGAGTTCCTGCACAAACAGTAGCCATAGAAGAAGAACCGTTAGATTCTAAAATATCTGAAACTACTCTGATGGTATAAGGATTTTCGTGAGGAATCATTCCTGCTAAAGCTCTTTGAGCTAAGTTTCCGTGACCAACTTCTCTTCTTGAAGTTCCTCTTAGAGGTCTTGCTTCACCTGTTGAGAATGGTGGGAAATTATAGTGTAGGAAGAATTTTTCGTCATAATTGATAGCAACAGAATCTACCATGTTAGCATCTTTTACTGAACCTAAAGTTACCGCTGTAAGAGATTGAGTTTCACCTCTGGTAAAAATTGCAGAACCGTGAGCTCCTGGTAAATAATCGATTTCTGACCAAATCGGACGAATCGTTTTAGGATCTCTACCGTCTAATCTGATTCCTTCGTTTAGAATCATTTGACGCATTGCTTCTTTTTCTACATCATGGTAGTAAATTTTAGCAAATGGTTCTACGTCTGCTCTTTCTTCTTCTGAATATTGAGAAAGGAATTCTTCTAAAACTGCAGCAAATTTTTCGTGTCTTTCTTCTTTTGCAGAAGGAGTTTTTGCTACGTTGTAAACTTTATCATAACATTCTGCCCAAACTTTCTCACGAATTTCCTCGTTGTGTGTTTCGTGGCTGTATTCTCTTTTAGTTTGAGATGCAGGAATTCTCGCTGCTAATCTTTCTTGTGCTTCGATTTGAACTTTAATTTCTTCGTGAGCATATTTAATCGCCTCTAGCATTTCTGCTTCAGAAATTTCTTTCATTTCACCTTCTACCATTACGATAGAATCTTTAGTAGCACCTACCATGATATCTAAATCTGCTTTTTTAAGATTTTCGATACTTGGGTTGATAGAAAGTTGCCCATCAATTCTTACTACTCTTACTTCAGACATTGGCCCGTTAAAAGGAATATCTGTAATCGCAATAGCAGCTGAAGCGGCTAAACCAGCTAAAGCTTCTGGCATTACTTCTTTGTCGTAAGAAATTAGGGAAATCATTACCTGAACTTCTGCGTGGAAATCTTCTGGGAAAAGCGGACGAAGGACTCTGTCTACTAATCTCATGGTAAGAACCTCATCATCAGAAGGTTTAGTTTCTCTTCTAAAGAAATTTCCTGGGATTTTACCACCCGCGTAGAATTTTTCTCTGTAATCTACTGTAAGAGGTAAAAAATCTACCCCTGGATTTGCGTCTTTGTTGGCTACAACTGTTGCAAGGAGCATCGTTCCGCCACATTTTACTACTACAGAACCATTAGCTTGCTTGGCTAATCTTCCTGTTTCAATGGAGACTTCTCTCCCGTCTTTCAATTGAAATTTTTCAATAATTGCTTCTGGAGCATTCATAAAATTTACTGTCTTGTGCAATCCGTATTGATTGCGTTATTATTTAAACTCTTTAAATTTTCGATGGCAAAGATACGGAATTTTGTTCGATTAGGTTTTAAAAGGTTTTGAAATATTGAGTTCATTGCCATATACATTAAAGTAGAAAATTTCATTAAAATTAGTTAGATTTTTAGAATTTCAAGAATTGTTTATATCATTTTTATAAATAATTTTTTGACTGAAATAATACTATACATTTGCCATAATATTAACACTTAAAACAAAACATTATGGGAATTTTATGGACATTAATTATTGGAGCTATAGCAGGATGGCTTGGAGCACAAATTTTTAAAGGTGGAAGCCTTGGCTTAGTGGGAAACATAATTGTAGGTATCATTGGAGGTGCAATTGGCTATTGGCTTTTAGGAACTGTATTAGGAACTGCATTAATTGGTCAGATTCTTACAGGAGCAGTAGGTTCAATAGTTTTACTTGCTATAATCAATTTATTTACCAGAGGTAGAGCGTAAACTCACTCTAATTGACAAAAAAAGCAACTCAAAATTGAGTTGCTTTTTTTGTTTTTCTTGTATCTGATTATTTTCTGATTCCTAGTTCAGCAATAATTGCTCTATAACGAGAAATTTCAGTTTTCTTAAGATAATCTAACAATCTTTTTCTTTTACCTACTAATTTAACTAGAGATTTCTCAGTAGCATAATCTTTGTGGTTTTTCTTTAAGTGACCAGACAAATGGTTAATTCTGAATGTGAATAAAGCGATTTGTCCTTCTGCAGAACCTGTGTTTGCAGCGTTTCCTCCGTGTTTAGCGAAGATTTCTGATTTTTTTTCTGATGTTAAGTACATGCCAATATTATTTAATGATTATTATGTAACGAGGTGCAAAAGTACAACTTTATTTTTAAACCGAGAAATTTATTATTAGATTCTAAAGACATTCCCGTAATAATGTTAACAAATTCTTAAATTTTATAAATAACTTACTGAAATTCTGCGTAAATTTGCATCATCTTTTTGATATGAAAAAAATTCTATTCTGTGGTTTAGCGGCAAGCCTTATCATCATAAGTTGCAAAAATTTAGGAAGCACCTTGGTGAAGCTTAACCATTCTATTAAGCTAAAACATGTAGATAGAATTGTCTATTTCGACCCAGAAGTTTATCCTGATATAGAAGGGATAAAAGATCCTACCAATAATGTTATTTATAGTGCTGTTTCTGACGAATTGAAAAATTACGGCAATTACAAAATCATGCACATCAATAATGCTAACATTAAATATGACAGCGTAGATGTGAATATGATCAAAGAATCTTGCCTAAATAACGGTGCAGAAATCGCTATCGTTCCGAAGGTAAAATATTTTAAAGTTGGACTTGGAAAATACGTTTTTTCTAATCAAGTCATCATCAGCATGAAAATGTACAATAATGACGGTCAATTGGTGATAGAAAACTCTTATGACACTTATAAAGGAAGCGGTAGATTACTCGGCAGTGCAGAAAATTCTATAAAAATAGGCACCGCAAATGTCATCAAAAACATGATTACTGAACTAAGAAGCAGGAATATGACTACTCCTGCTTCTGAATAATTTTCTATTTATAGAATTTTATAAAATCTTTGCCAATTCCGCACACAACCATTCTAGCAATTCTCTATCCTCGTCTGTAAAAGGGTCTTTTTTGTGAGAATCTATATCTATTTGACCAATATTTACACCATCTTTAATGATAGGAACTACAATTTCTGCTTTGGTTTCTAGCGAACAAGCCAAGTAATTATCTTGTTCCCAAACATCTGGCACTACAAAAGTTTCGTTTGACACGGCAACTTGTCCACAAATTCCCTTTCCAAAAGGAATCACAGTATGATCTGTAGCTGCACCAACATAAGGTCCTAAAACCAATTCTTCTTTATCGCCATTTTTAAAATAAAAACCAGTCCAATTAAAATAATCAAACTCTTGGTCTAGAAGATGACAGATTTTTTCTAATTTTTCGGTAGTATTGTGACTTGGGCTTTCAATAATAGATGAAAGTCTTTTTTTAATTTCCATAATTTTTAAATTTTTAATATTCTTCGAATGTAATATCTTCTTTGAAACCGAACATTCCTCTTTCTTTAATCATTGCTGCTACTCCATCTGGCAATTGTTCTTCCCAGCCTGATTCGCTATTCGAAATTTTCTGCAAAATTTCTCTAGAATAAATTTCAGAATGCTCTGGATTATAATCCTTAATATCTACAATTCTTCTGTTATGTTTAAAATATTTATACAATTCTTTAAGATTGTCATTCACTTTTAAGTTTTCTGATGTGAGCAATTCGTGTGTTTTAGGATCTTTATAAGGATACAGATATACTCTCATATCTTTTTTGAAGAACTTACCGAATGCTTCTAAGATTCCACCAGAAAGATGTTTGTAATAATCTTCATCAAAAACCATCAATAAATTATTAACGCCCATCGCAATTCCGGTATACCTTACATTATAAGAAGTGAAATAATCTACTAATCTATAATATTCTGAGAAATTAGAAATCATCACGGTATAACCCAATTTCGCCAAAACGTCTACTCTATCTAAGAAATCTCTTTCGTCTAGATTTCCGGAAGCTTTGAGGTTAGAAACGGTAATTTCGAAAAGAATAACGGTATCTTCTGGTTTTCCTTCTGTTTCATTGAGGAACATTTTAAGACCGTTTTCGAACATATCTACATTCACCAAAGTTACGGGTCTGAAACTTCCTCTTACCGCAAAAACATCTTTTCTATACAATAAATCCGCTGGAAGCATATTCTTCCCTTCAGAATTGAAGATAACCGCTTCCGTCATAGAATTTTTAATCAACTGAAGACTCATCAATCGATTATCCACATAAGGAAAAGCAGGCCCCTGAAAATCAATCATGTCTATTTCAATTTTATCCACCGAAATATCATCATACAAACTTTTGATTAATCTTCTAGGATTGTCATACAAATGAAAAGCTCCATAAACCAAGTTTACTCCAAGATTTCCCAAGGTTTCTTGCTGAAGTGTAGCATCATTTTCTTTAAACTTTACATGCAATACAATTTCGCTATACTCTTGACCAGGTTGCGCCTGAAACATAATTCCTACCCAACCGTGACCTAAAAAGGTTTTTTGATAATTAATGGTAGTTACTGTATTTGCAAAAGAGAAAAATTTACGATGTGCATTTTCTTCGTTATCTAAACGCTCTTGGATAAGACCTACTTCATGACGAAGCATTTTTTTCAGTCTATTTTGGGTTACATATCTATTTTTGTCTTCTTTACCATAAATAGCATCACTGTAATCCTTATCATAAGCAGACATTGCTTTTGCAATCGTTTGAGAAGCAGCTCCCGCTCTAAAGAAATGACGAACCGTCTCTTGTCCCGCACCAATTTCTGCAAAAGTACCATATATATTAGGGTCTAAATTGATGGCTAAAGCCTTTTGCTTGGGAGTAAGATATTGCTTAATTACAGACATGAATAAAATTTTGCGTAAATTTACCAAAATCTCACAAAAACCCAAAAATGAAGTTGAAATTTCTAGGAACTGGTACTTCACAAGGCATTCCCGTGATTGGATCTACTCATCCTGTTTGTTTATCTACTAATCCTAAAGACAAAAGACTAAGGTCATCTGTCATGATTACGGATGATGAAGGGAAAAAGATTCTCATTGATTGTGGTCCAGATTTTCGTCAACAAATGCTCACTAATCAAGAAAGCAATGTAGACGCCTTATTAATTACACATGAACATAATGACCATATTATAGGATTGGATGATTTACGCCCCATTATTTTCCAAAAAAGAAAAGATATTTCTATTTACTGCTTATCCAGAGTAGGAAAAGAAATTCAAAATAGATTTAAGTATGCTTTTACAGAAGATAAATATCCAGGCGCTCCGAGTTTTGAAATCACAGAAATAGGAAATGAACCATTTATTATAGAAAACACAGAGATTACTCCTATTCAAGTGATACATTATAAACTTCCGATTTTAGGTTATAAGTTCAAAAACCTTACTTATATTACAGATGCAAGTTTCATTTCGGAAGAAGAACAAGAAAAATTAAAAAATTTAGACGTTCTTATTATTAATTGTTTAAGAAAAGATGAACCACATGTTGCACATTATATATTACCCGAAATTCTAGAATTGGTAGAAAAACTACAACCCAAAACTACATACCTTACTCATATTAGCAATAGATTTGGCTTCCATGACGAGATAGAAGCGATGACGCCAGAGAATGTGCATCCTGCATATGATGGACTAGAAATAGAGTTTTAAGAAAATATTTTCTTAAAATTTTCTTTTTTTACATTAAAATTATTTTATATTTGCACCACCAATTTTTTTAATGCCCAGTTGGCGGAATTGGTAGACGCGCTAGACTCAAACTCTAGTATCGAAAGATGTGCCGGTTCGATTCCGGCACTGGGTACAAAAAGAGAACTCTTTAACAGAGTTCTCTTTTTTTTTGGCAATAATTCATTATTTATTGGTAATTTTCAAATAATCCTTAAGGGTCCTTTAGTTTCTTTATAAATTTAACATTCATCAATCATTAATAACATGACAACAATCAGTTTTAGAGCTAATTTTATTATGAATTTCACAAGAATATCAGCTAATTGACAAATATCATGTAAATATTTTAGAAAATTTTAGGAATTATTTAAAATATAAGCATATCTTTGTATTGTTAAAATTCAATAATTCATAATAAAATTTTAAAAAAATAAAAATATGAAAAATTTAGCTAAAACAATTAATCGCGTTTTTATCTTACTTTCCCTTTTAGCAGTAGCTGTATTTTATGCACAAAGCGTTACTGGAAAATCTTTTAAAGTTGCGGTAAACGGAACTTCTCCAATGCACGATTGGACAATGACTTCTACATCTGCAGTATTCACTGGTACTGTAAATGGTAATGCTATTACTAATGTAAAATTTGTAATGGCTAGCAAAAACCTAAAAAGTGAAAAAGGTAAAATGATGGACAACAAAGCTTACAAAGCTTTAAAAGCAGATGCTAATCCTAACATTACTTTCACTGCTGCTTCTTTACCTGTAGGAAAAAGCAACGTAGCTGGTAAATTAACAATCGCAGGTGTTACTAAAAACGTTAACATTACTGTAAACGTAGAAAAAAATGGTAATTCTTATAAAATTACTGGGTCTGAAAGCTTAAAAATGTCTGAATACGGTATGGAAACTCCAGGTTTCTTAGGTGTAACTACAGGTGACGCTGTTACAGTAAACGTAAATATCGTAGCGAACTAATAATAAATATGAATAACAATTAAATAAAAAAAGTATGAAAACTTTATGGATTAAAGCCGCTGTTCTTTCAACTGTATTAACAAGCACAGCATTTTATGCGCAAGAATCTGATATGAGAGATTATCTTGCACCTGAAAAAACTACAAGAAACGTATTCGAAGACCCTAAAGTAGAAGCTCCTGAATACAATGGAGTAAAAGTAAGCATTGGTGGTGATTTCGCATTACAATTCCAATCTCTAGACCACAGCACAAAAGGGACTACCGCTGCTCCTCTTGTAACTATGGGATCTGACTTTAACTTACCAACTGCTAACTTAGACATTAATGCTTATTTAGCTAAAGGTGTTAAAATGCACTTAAGAACTTATCTTTCTGCAAGACACCATAACGAAGCTTGGGTAAAAGGTGGTTACATTCAAATTGATAACTTAGATTTCATTTCTCAAGGATTCTTAGGTGGTCTTATGAAAAATGCTAGAGTTAAAATCGGTATGGATGAATTAAACTATGGTGACTCTCACTTCAGAAGAACTGATAACGCTGAAGCGATTAACAACCCATTCGTAGAAAATAACATCATGGACTCTTTCACCACTCAAGCTTTCGGTGAAGTTTATTACTACACTAATGGATTCATGGGTATGGTTGGTGCATCTAACGGTAAATTAAACCAATCTGCTGTAAAAGGAACAAGTGATAACGCTCCTTCTATCTATGCAAAACTTGCTTATGACAAACAACTTAGCGAAGATTTAAGATTCAGACTTTCTGGTTCAGTAATCAAAACTAACGGTTTAAATACTAACGGTAAATTATTTGGTGATGACAGAGCTGGTTCTAGATACTATTATGTATTATTAACTACAGCTGATGCTATGGGAACTTCTAACCCTTCAACTGGTAGATTTAACCCTGGTTTCCAAGAATTAACTGCTTTCCAAATTAACCCATTCATTAAATATCAAGGTTTAGAATTCTTCGGTACTTACGAACATGTTTCTGGTAACAAAATTGTAAACGCTACTACTAAAAGAAGTTCTGATGGCGCATACAACCAAATCGTAGCTGAATTACTTTACAGATTCGGTGGAAAAGAACAATTCTATGTAGGTACTAAATATAACACTGTAAGTGGTAAAGATTATGACGGTGCTGCTGAAAGAAAAATCGATCGTTTCAACTTAGCTGGTGGTTGGTTCATGACTAAAAACATTATGGCTAAATTAGAATACGTAAACCAAACTTACGATAAGAGTGCAGCTTGGGGTACAACTTCAGCACTTTACGGAGGTAAATTCAACGGTGTAGTTTTCGAAGCTACAATTGGATTCTAATAATCTAAAATCGAAATATTGAAGAAAGAAAGGGGCATCTATTGCCCCTTTTTTAATGATAAAAATCAAAAATTTTCAACTGTATTTTTTCGTAATTTTATAGTATAAAAACAACTTAAAAATTATAAAAATGAAAACGCTATCTACAGTGCTTAAAACAGCGGTTTTGTTATTATCTCTCAACGTATCAGCACAAGAAAAAACTTCTTACGTAAGCATTAACGGCACTACCAATGTCAATACTTTTAAATGTGTAAATAACAGTTTCCATCAGCTTGTTCCATTATCACTTAACCATTCTAGTGACAACAAATTTGCAGAAACTTCTATCAATCTAATCGTAAAAGATTTCGATTGTAAAAACAGAATCATGACGAATGATTTCAGAGACATTATTCACGCAGAAAAATATCCTTTCCTAAACATCACTTTTTTATCTTTAGACAAAAAAGACCACAACACTTACAAAGCTTTTGTACAAGTAAAAATGATGAATAAAGTCAAAAAATATTCTTTAGACCTTATTTTAAAGGATTCTGCTTTAGTAGGAAACAAAACCCTTCGTTTTAGCGAGTTTGACATTGTTCCACCTAAGAAATTTGGCGGAATGGTAAGTGTAAAAGACGACTTAAACTTAGCGGTAAGTCTGAAAGTGAAACCCTAAATATTAATTTTTCTTAACATAAATGCATGAAAATGATTTATTTGCTAATTTTAGAATACACAAATCATTTTCATTATGCACAAAAAACAAACACCACAGAAAAAATTTAAAGTAAGAATTAAATTTCCACCAAAAAGAATTCAGAAAAATTATAAGAATTGATTTTTTGACTGAGAAACGCTCTCTTCAAAAAATCAATTTTCTTTTATAAACGATTCTAAAATATTGGATTTAATACTGATAATGCTGAAATATTCCTTTATCAGAAGCCGTCCAAAATGCAGCTTTTTGCCCCGAAATTTTCAAGCCTTCATTCGTCCAAGTATTGCAAGTAAATAAGAAACTATAACTGCCTTTTGCTTCGTAAAAGGAATCATTTTTACCGTAAACCGCTTTCGTTTTGATGTTGATGTAATTTCCTTCAGCATTTTTATCCATAGCATCATCAATGAACTTAATCAACCTTTGATATTGCGCTGAAGTCATCTCTAATTTCTTACAATCCTCTCCTAGTTTCATTTCTTTATAAAAAGTAGTATGAATCGCACTATTTCCCAACCAAAAAGCTGCTTTGAAAGCCGTAGAAAATTTTAAATCTGCCCAAGTTGGCGTATCCAGATAAAATCCCTTATCTCCCCAACCTATCGCGATGTATCTCAAAGTAGAATCTTTGGCAACCGTATCTTCGTAAGGAAATTTCTGACTCCAGTCTATTTCTTTTGATTTCACTGGGAAAACCAAATCCGTATGAACTCCATTGGTCAAAATATATGCTTCTACATTTTTGGGTTCATTGGTTTTTTCCGCAGGAATTTCTATTAAAGGCAATAAATAAGCACTCAGTAAATATAACGCCACTAATCCAACAATAGAAACAACGGTTTTCAATAAAATTTTAAAGAATTTCTTCATGATCAATTTTTCTCGAAGATAAAGGTAAACCAAAAATTAAAATTGTAAATGCTCAGAAAAAGCTTTGTAAAAAATTATTTCTTATTTTACAAAACTTACAAAGAATTATCATTCAACAAGTTAACATTACGCATCAATCCAGAAAACTTGGTTCTTTTGACCGCAGATTTTTTAAAAATTTCAGAAAAGAGTTCTTGAGTAAGTTCCTTCCATTCGTTTTTTCTAAAATTTAGTTTTTGGAAATTAGGCGCAAACTTCTCCTGCAAAGTAGGCGCTGAAAATCGGTTCCATGGACAAACGTCTTGGCAAACATCACAGCCAAACATCCAATCATCCATTTTTCCATTAAAATAATCTGGAATTTCGTTTTTCAACTCAATCGTAGCATAAGAAATACACTTGCTGCCATCTACAATTCTATCCGAAACAATGGCTTGAGTAGGACAAGCATCTATACACGCTCTGCAACTCCCGCAATGATCTGTTACCGCCAAATCATAATCTAGCTCTAAATCACAAATAATTTCGGCTAAAAAATAGAAAGAACCGTGCTTTTTGGTAATCAAATTCGCATTTTTTCCTACCCAACCTAAACCAGATTTTCTAGCCCAAGCTTTCTCTAAAACAGGAGCAGAATCTACAAAAACCCTGAAACCAAACTCACCAATTTCTTCCTGAAGTTCAGCTACCATTTCTTTTAAAATATCTTTAATGACTTCATGATAATCTTCTCCGTAAGCATATTTTGAAATTTTGAAATTATTGATTTCATCTATTTTTACTTTAGGAAAATAATTATAAGAAAGCGAAATGACAGATTTTGCACCATCTACCAAAAGTGTGGGATTCAACCTTTTGTCGAAATGATTTTCCATGTATTTCATTTCGCCGTGATAGCCTTTATTAAGCCATGCTTCAAGACGTGGAGCTTCCTCTTCCAGAAATTCTGCTTTAGAAATTCCACAAGATTGAAACCCGAATTTCTCGGCTTTTTGCTTAATTATTTTGGTATGATTTATAGTCTGTAACATAAATTACAGTGCGAAGTTAAGTTTTTTTCTATTTTTGCCCTGTAAAAATGAATGAATAATAATTAAAAAAATAAAAAATGACTTTTGAAGAAATTTTAAATTCAGGTGAATATCACTTAATCGACGTAAGACAACCAGAAGAATTACAGATGGACGGCGCAATAGAAGGCGCAGTAAATATACCTTTAGCAACCGTTCCTTTAAGATTAGACGAAATCAAGGAAATGAAAGGCCCAAAAATCATTTTCTGTAGAAGTGGAGGAAGAAGCGGACAAGCTTGCCAATTTCTAGCTCAAAACGGTTTAGAAGACCTCTTTAACGGTGGTGGTTTTATGCAATTACATGCTGCATTAGAGCATTATAAAAAATAATAAATCAGAGTTTTCATATTTTTTTGTACAACCAGCGCTCCCAAATTGGGAGCGCTGGTTTTGTTTTGACGAACGCTTTTAGGGTTTAAAACCCTGAAAGCGTTTTTTTATTTCTACCAAAATTTTTAAAATTTAGAAAAATCCGCCTCCTCAAACTCTTTCAATAATTTTTGAAAAACTTGTTCTACCGTTAAAATCTCATCGATTAAAGCAGAAGACTGCCCAATTTCCAATTCGCCTTCTTCTAAATCTCCTTCGAACATTCCACGTTTTGCTCTTCGCTTCCCGAGTTTGTCCTGCAAAGCTTCAATATCCTTTCCTTCTTTGTAAATTTCTTCCAGTTCATAGAAAAATTTATTCTTTACGAGACGAACTGGCGCCAATTCTTTTAAAGTCAATTGCGTATCTCCTTCCTGAGTTCCTACAATTTTTTGCTTCCAATTTTCATGAGCGCTTGCTTCTACCGTTGCTGCAAATCTAGAACCAATTTGAACTCCATCAGCTCCCAAAATCATCGCAGCTTTCATTTGGCTTCCCACCGCAATTCCACCAGCTGCAATGAGTGGAATTTCTATATTTCTACGAACATTTGGAATGAGTGAAAGTGTAGTAGTTTCTTCTCTTCCGTTATGTCCACCCGCTTCAAAACCTTCTGCTACAACTGCGTCTACTCCTGCTTCTTGGCATTTTTTGGCAAATTTCACAGAAGATACTACATGCGCAACTTTTCTTCCTTCTTTTTTTAGAATTTCAGTATACGTTTTCGGATTTCCCGCCGAAGTAAAAACGATAGGGACTTTTTCTTCTAAAATTATCTGAATAATCTCTTCAATATTAGGATACAACATCGGAACATTTACGCCAAAAGGTTTATCCGTAGCGAGTTTACATTTCTGTATATGCTCTCTCAAAACATCTGGATACATGCTTCCTGCACCAATTAAACCCAATCCACCAGCATTAGAAACCGCAGCAGCGAGTTTATAGCCAGAATGCCAAATCATTCCTCCTTGAATGATGGGATATTTAATATTAAAAAGTTGAGTAATTCTGTTCATGAAATTTTTTGTTTAAAGATAATCATTTTATAACACCCCGTCAAAATCAAAGATTTTGACACCCCTCTAAAAGAGGGGAATAAAAAAATCCCGAAAAGTTTCGGGATTGATATAGTGGGAAATTTTTAAAATTATTTTACGATTGCTGCTTTGTTCCAGTCGGTTTTGAACTGGCAATCTTTGTAACGGTTGTCTAATGAGATAAAAGTATCTGCTAGATTTTCTTTTACCCATTTTTCTAAAGTTTCTCTTTTCTTTTTATCAAGGGCAAAACTTTTAATTCTTTCGAAATCTGTAGCAATATCTAGAGAATGTTCAGGAATAATGTCATTCACTTTCATTAATACTACCGCTTTTTTCTGATTGAGTTCATCCATGAAAACTTCTGTTAAATCTCCTTTATTTACTCCTGCAATTTGATAAGCAACAGTTGCTGGAAGATTAATTTTTTCTTGTCTGTCTGAACCATCTTCCGCTGGAATTACCCCTGCATTAAACTTGGTATTTTTATCATCAGAATGTTTGTAAGCAGCATCTTTGAAAGTAATTTTTCCTTCAAGGATATCTTTTCTAATTTGTTCCATTTCTGCTTTTGCAGTGGCAATTTCTTCAGCATTTGGTTCTGCTTTTAAAAGAATATGTCTTGCATCGTACAACTTACCAGACTTTTTCACCAATTGAATGATATGGAAACCAAATTCAGATTCTACAGGATCAGAAATTTCTCCTTCTTGAAGATTAAGCGCAGTAGCTTCGAAAATTTTCACCATTTTTCCTCTTCCGATGTTGGTATACAAACCACCATTTGCAGCTGAACCTGGATCATCAGAATAGATTCTCGCTTTATTTTCAAAAGTTTCTCCGTTTAAGATATCTTGTTTGATTTTTTTAAGTTTATCGATAATTTCTTGCTTGTGCGCATCTGTAAGTTTTGGGAACATTACAATTTTAGAAAGCACTACCTCATCTTTTACTTGTGGCAACTGATATTTGAAAGCGTTGTAAAAATCGGTTACTTCATTAGGCGTTATATTTACTTTATCGGTGATTAGCGCATATTTAGATTGAGCATAGTAGTTATCAATATCCATTTTCTCAATAATATTTTTCATTTCGTAAGAAGAACGGAATTTATAAGAATCTAGCATCGCTCTTTCTGATGGAAACTGAGATAAAATCTGATTGTATTTATCACCAGCTTGTGCTCTAATTGCAGCCGTTCTGTCTTGAATAAGAGTATCTTTTTTCGCTTTGTAAATTAAGAGTTTATTGCTCAAAATCTGCTCCATAAATTCGCATTTATTGGTTTGTGCAGCCCCTTGTTGAATAGCGTAATTTTGTTGTTCTAAAATATCAGATTCTAATACGATTTCGTCTCCTACCACTGCAGAAATTCCATCTACCAAATCTCCTTTTTTCACTTGTGCATTTGCATTAAAAGAAATGAGGGTTACCAAAAAACTCAATGCAAATAAATATTTCATGTTTTTAATCATTGTTAAATTTTTAACTGATTTGCAAAATTATGATTCTCTGCGAGATTTCCTATAATTTTTATTATAATTATTTCTTAAAATTCTTCTCAAGTTCAGCATTAAAACTTGGTTCTATTACAATTTTTGTTTTCTGACGTTGTTCTGCAATCGTTTTTGCTAAAATGTCTTCTCTCACATCTGCTCTTAATTCCTCCATGGCTTCTTCTTTGGTCATCGGTGAACTCGGCAAAATTCCATCAATAGCGATGATGAGTAACCTCTCTCCCAATTTTACTTTTTGAATCCCTTTTTCGAAAGGAACTTTATTCACTTGGAAAACATCTGCATTTTCAGACATTTCACCTTTTTCGAAATGCACCATCAATTGCTGCTTATCATTCAGTTTTCCGTAATATTTTTTATTGAGAGTGTCCCAATTTTTAGCGTCTTTAATTTCTTTGGTGATGTCTTTTTCTATGCTTAAATCGGTTAAAATCGCCACTCTTGCATCAGCTCTTTTTTCCCAAATATATTTTTGTTGATTTTTTTGAAAATAATCATCCAATAATTCTGGCTTGTTGGTAAGTTCCTTTTCAATCCACTCGCTGAAAAGAAAATCTGCCAATAAGTTTTGTTGAGTTTTTAACAATTGCTCTTTAATTTCAGGTTTCTTTACAAAATCTCTAGAATAAACGGCAAAAACATCATTTCCTCTTTTAGAATCAAGGAAAGCAGACCATTGTTCTTTCGTTAATTTATCTGCATTTTTAAAATTTTCAGACAACAGCGTTTTCAAATCACCAAAAGTGAAAACATCTTTATTGAATTGATACAAAACCGCTTTATCATTTTTAAAAGCCAAATAATCCTGATATGATTTCTTAATTTTTTTGAAATCTGGGAACTCCTTGTAATCTGTAGATTTAACCAAAGATTCTATCAATTTATTGTACGCCACATCTGCAAAAGGCGAATCCATCATATCTCTTATGAACATGGGATTGTATTTTTCTGAACTTTGATAAGGAACCACCGAATAAAGATTGAACACAAAATATTTTTCGCCGATTAAAATAGGTTCGGTGTATTCTCCTTGCTTTTTATTTTTGAAAGCTTCGTAAACTACGTCTGGCAAAACTGGCGAACCCATTACTACGCCTGCATTTTTCTTTTCAGTTTCTGTAGAACCATATAATTGAGCTACTTCCTCGAATTTTTTTCCAGATTTCAGCGCTTCAAAAATTTGAGATTTCATTTTTTCTGATTCCTCATTTTTAGGATAAGAAATCATTCCAAAAATAATATAACCTAATGACGGTCTTCTGTCTACCAACTTCGCAAAAGCCGCAACTGTAGCGCTATTGACCAATTGTGTAAACTGACCAGGCTGCAAAAGTTCTAGTTGCTTGTTCAGTTCTACATCTACATTTCCAGATTTTACAAAAAATGGTTCTGGTTTCTGTTTGGTGTAATCTATAATTGCTTTTTCTAAGGTAATTTTACCAGATTTTACGTCATTATAAATTTGATTGTAATCATTTTTATCGTCAGCTGTTTTTTCTACATAGAAAACCTGAATTTTCTTTTCAATCAAGTTGGATGAAAAATACTGTTGAAGCGAAGACTGCATGATTTCTTTAGGATAAAAACGCTCTTCTCTAAGTTCTTGCTCTTTTTCGGCCATTGTTTTTTTGAAATAGCCTAAAGTGTCTGCTCTTTTTTCTAGAGCAAAATTCTGGAGCAATTTAAAATCTACATACGTTTTCACGGTATTTTCTATGCCAGAATTTTCTAAACCATATTTATTTTCGGTTTTGAATTTATCTACAGAAATACTGTCTTTTCCTATAATAAGATACTGTGATTGATAGCTTAAAAAAGCTAAAAAGAGGACTAAACTTAACGTTTTTTTCATGTTTTCTTCAATTTTCATTTGCAATTGGAAATCTAACGTTCATCTTTCCAAAAATTTACAGCCTCAAAGCTAAAAAAAATCCCTTTCAAATAAAATTTAAAAGGGAGTTAATTATTTCTTAAAGTTTCACTTCGAAAGTGGTGAGTTCTTTAAATTGTTTTATTCTGCCAATCATTTCGGCTTCGGTAACTTCTTCTAAACGCTGAGTTCCGAATTTTTCTACCGTGAAACTTGCCATTGCAGAACCTACAATTAATGCAGATTTCATTTCTTCAAAAGTAAATTCTTGTTTTTTAGTCAAATACGCTGCAAAACCACCTGCGAAAGTATCTCCAGCTCCAGTTGGATCAAAAACTTCTTCTAATGGCAATGCTGGAATTGCGAAGATTTTACCATCATTAAATAACAATGCTCCGTGTTCTCCTTTTTTGATAATCACGAATTCTGGTCCCATATCGTGGATTTTTTGTGCAGCTTTTACCAGAGAATATTCTCCTGAAAGTTGACGCGCTTCTTCATCATTAATCGTAATAACGTCTGTTTTAGCAATTACCTCCAATAATAAATCCCAAGTAAGATCCATCCAGAAGTTCATGGTATCTAAAATTACCAATTGTGGACGTTTTTCCATTCTATCTAACACGGCTAATTGCACAGCAGGATGCAGATTTCCTAAAAGTAAAACTTCGGCATCTTTTGCAGATTCTGGAATTTTCGGGTCGAAATTTTCTAGAACATTCAGTTCTGTAGCTAAAGTATCTCTAGAATTAAGGTCATTATGATATTTCCCACTCCAGAAAAATGTTTTCCCGTCCTTAATCATTTCTACTCCATCGATATTGATTCCTTTAGAAGTCATCATATCCAAGTAATGCTGTGGAAAATCTCCACCAATTACAGAAACCAAACTCACGTCTGTTTTCATTACAGAAGCGGCTAAACCTATGTAAGTCGCTGCTCCTCCTAAAATTTTATCAGTTTTACCAAAAGGCGTTTCTATGGCATCAAATGCTACAGTTCCTACTGCTAATAATTTCATATGTAGATATTATTTATTGTTTTTTATATATTATTTTTTCTCTCCAACTCTCCAACTCTCCCATTCTCCAACTCTCCCACTCAAACTACTTCCACTGGAAAGTATCAATCATGTGCAGCAAGTCTTTTTTAATATAATCTACTGCAGGTGCGAGTGAATCTGGTTTTGGTCTTGTATTGAAATATAAATTTGCGGTTACAAAATGTCTGGTGCTGTCTGTGATAAAAATCTGAATATTAGAAGCACTTTCTCCTTTTAATTCATACACATTTCCATACACTTTTTTCTCTGGATAAGAAAAAGACTTGGTTTCGATAGCTGAAGCTTTAATGGTATGTCCATAAACCATTTTTTCTACTTCTTTTACATGCGCATCAAAATCATTTTTCACCGGAAAATACGTAATGAAAACATTGGCTTTCATTTTGGGATAACGCAAATTATACCAACATGCTTGTTTAGCATCTGCTATTACAGCAAAATCTGAATATTCAAAAGTATAAGCACATGGATTAGTAAATGCTTGATAATGAGGCTGTGGATATTCTAGACGCAATTCACCTTTGGGTTTAGGTTTTGCTTCTTCACTACAAGCCAATGCAGAAAACGCTAACAAAATGACTGCTAATTTTTTAAACATTCTGCAAAAGTAAGAATTTTTTGTGGAAGAATTTTCTCGAAAATCAAGTTTAAAGATTTAATTTTCAAACGTTTTCTTCAAATAATTTTCTAAAGGTTTCGGAAAAGACTTTTGATGAGAACTTTTGTAATCTGTAATCTGCAATTGATGCTTCTGAGCGTAGTTTTCAAAAACTTTTTTATCCTTCAAATTCACTTTAGAAATACTGATTTCCAAATTCTTGTGCGTAAGTTTATGATGCACTGTTTTTTCCTCTACGACAAAATCTTCCAATTCCTGAGAAATACTTTCAGGAAAATCATATAATTTCTTCCAAATAAAGGAATCATCTCGCTGTTTGATGAGGAATTTATCTTCATACATTATATAATAATAGTGTAATTTTAAATCTACCGCTTTTACTTTTTTAGATTTCACAGGAAATTCCAGCACTTTACCCGTTTCGTAAGCCAGACAATTTTCTTGAATCGGACAGATTTCACATTGTGGATTTTTAGGTTTACAAATTTCTGAACCCAAATCCATAATCGCTTGGTTAAAGTTACCCGGATTTTCATCAGGCATTATTAATAAAGCCAATTCATAGAAATAAGCATACGCTTTCGGCGAGGAAACATCAAAATCATCGGCAAAAACTCTGCTCAACACTCGGTAGAAATTTCCATCAATGGCAGGAACTTTTTCATCAAAACAAATGCTGGAAACCGCAGCTGCTGTATATTTTCCTACGCCTTTTAGTTTTAAAATTTCAGAAAAGGAATCTGGAAACGCTCCTCCGAAATCTTCCATTACTTGTTGTGCTGCTTTGTGCAGATTAATCGCTCGGGAATAATAGCCTAAACCTTTCCAATAGAGTAAAACTTCGTCTATTTCTGCACTGGATAATGATTCTACCGTAGGAAATCTTTCTACAAAATTCAGGTAATGATTCTTGCCTTGCTCTACTCTAGTCTGCTGTAAAACGATTTCGCAGACCCAAATGTGATAAGGATTCTTCGTTTTTCGCCAAGGTAAATCTCTCGCATTCAAATCATACCATTTCAAGAGTTTTAAACCAATGTTTAGAAAATCAGTATATTTGTTCTTCTTTTTCAAAAAATATTTTTTATATTTGCACACCAAAAATAAAAACAAAAAAGGAAATGACAAAGGCAGAATTGGTAAACACCATCTCAAGCAAATTAGGAATAGAAAAAAATGATACACAAAAAGTTATCGAAGCTTTTATGCAGGAGATCAGAACTTCTATGTATAATGGAGATAACGTATATTTAAGAGGTTTCGGTTCTTTTGTAATCAAAACCAGAGCAGCAAAAACAGGTAGAAATATTTCTAAAAATACAGCTATCAACATTCCTGCTCACAACATCCCAGCTTTTAAACCTTCTAAAACTTTCGTAGAAAAAGTTAAAACTAAGGTTGCTGTAAAATAATTTATAAATCAGGTTCAAAAAAAATTCAAATATTAACTTTTAAAAATTTCTAACTATGCCAAGCGGAAAGAAAAGAAAAAGACACAAGGTGGCTACCCACAAAAGAAAGAAAAGAAGAAGAGCAAACAGACATAAGAAAAAATAATCTTTTCTGTTTAGATACAATATAATATAGTTGGTGTTTTTATCTTTATAATGAGCACTAACTATATTTTTGTTTTAATTAAAAACTTTAAAAAGAAATTTTAGAAAATGAAGAAAGAATTAATAATCTCTTATGAAGATGATGCTTCTAAAATTGCCCTTATTGAAGACGGTAGATTATTCGAGCTCCACGAGATTAAGCAGAATACAGATTTTGTAGTAGGTGATATCTTTGTGGGAAAAATTAAAAAATTAGCTCCTAATCTCAATGCTGCTTTCGTAAATATAGGTTACGAGAAAGATGCTTTTTTGCATTATCAGGATCTCGGTCCGCAGTATCTTACCTATCGCAAGTTTTTACAGGATACGGTATCCAAAAGACAACAAACTTCTTCGCTTAAAAACTTCCAAATTCAGCCAGAAATAGACAAGCACGGCACTGTAGACAAAGTGATGGCTGCTCAAGACGAAGTTTTATTGCAAATTACCAAGGAACCTATTTCTACTAAAGGGCCCAGAATTTCTACCCAGATTTCATTAACCGGTAGATTTCTAGTACTCATCCCTTTTGATAATAAGGTTTCTATCTCTAAAAAAGTTAAAAGCGCCGAAGAAAAAGCAAGGCTCAAAACGCTTATCGAAAGCATAAAGCCTGAAGGTTTCGGTGTAATCATCAGAACAGTAGCAGAAGGAAAAAAAGTTGCAGAACTCCATAATGACATGAACCAATTGGTTGATAAATGGAACGTTTGCTTCAAAAATATCCAAAAAAATAAAACGCCTGCCAAAGTTCTTAGTGAAGAAGACAAAGCTTCGGCTATTTTGAGAGACAATTTCAATCAGGATTTCGTTTCTATCATTTGTGACGATGAACAAATGGTAAACGATATGAAAAATTACCTTGAAGTTATTGCTCCAGAACGAAAAAACATTGTACAATTTTATGATTCTCACATTCCACTTCTGGAATATTACAATGTAGAAAAACAGCTGAAACAATCTTTTGGAAAACACGTAAACATCCCAAGTTCTAAAGGTGCTTACCTCGTGATAGAACACACAGAAGCGCTGCACGTAGTAGACGTGAACTCGGGGAACAACATTTCTTCTGGCACTGCCAATAAAGAACACGCCCTAAACGTGAACAAAATGGCTGCTACAGAAATTGCAAGACAACTCAGACTGCGAGATATGGGAGGAATTATTGTGGTAGATTTTATAGACATGCCAAATCCTGACCACAGAAAAGACCTGTACGAACACTTGCGCGAAGAAATGAAACGCGACAAAGCAAAGCACAAAATCCTACCGCCGAGTAAATTTGGTTTGATACAAATCACAAGACAACGTGTAAGACCAGAAAAACAAATAGACACCAAAGAAGAAAACCCGAACAAAGACGGCGAAATCTTGGCTCCTATTTTTGTGGTAGAACGCATGGAAGAAACCATCAAAGATTTCCTCACCAAAAACAAGGGCAAATTATATCTACATACGCATCCGTTTGTAGAAGCATATCTTACAAAAGGATTGATGAGCCAACAAATGAAATGGTTTATCAAGTACAAAAAATGGGTTACCATTATCCCAAGAGATTCTTTTAAATATCTGGAGTACAGACTCTATGATGCAGACAAAAAAGAACTCGTGAGCTACTCGAATTAATGAGTAATATGAAATTTTCGGTGCTCTCCTTTAGGAGAGTTAGAGAGGAAGAAAATTTCTAAAAAATTATAAAATCGTTGCAGTAATGCAGCGATTTTTTTGTTTATATTTGTTAGAAACTAATAAGCAAGAAACTCAGAACACGAACATATACTAATACTTACAATTAGTTATAAGCATATAAATTAATATAAATCAATTATTTAAATGTTTATTCAAATATTTTTGAGTTGTCAGCAAGTTTAAAAAGACAGAGCTACCAATGACACAATACGACAAATTTTTAACATCAAAGAATTTTAAACTTGCATTTGAAAGACTCAAAACCGCATCAAGAAATCTGTACAAGAGTATTTATTACGAAGACCTTAAAATATTTGGTTTATATCTTGATGAAAATATTGAAACTGTAATATTAAACATCAAACAAGACATCTATAAACCTGAAAAATGCCACAAAATTTTCATTCCAAAAAAAGACAATCTTGTTAGGCCACTTTCAATGCTAACATTTATTGACTTGTTAGTGTACCAAGCAATGACAAATGTAATAGCAGACTCTTCATACGATATCATTTCGCCTTATTACGACAAAGTTATTTTTGGAAATATTGTAAACCCGACTAATGCAAAAGGTGAAGACAAAAAATTTTTCTACAAGTCTTGGAAACGCAAATGGAAAAGATTTAATGAAATATCGAAAGAACATTTTGCAAACGGTTATATTTACTTAAGTGAGTTTGACATTGCATCGTTTTTTGACACAATTGACCACAATATACTTTGTGAACTTCTTGAAAAAAATTACAATATAGAAAACAAACTTCTTGAACTTTTATCAAAATGCTTAGAAACCTGGACAGCAGACTCAAATCACAAATCTTTCAAAAGCAAACACGGAATACCACAAGGTCCCATAAGTTCGCCATTCTTAGCAGACTTATACTTGTTCTATATTGACAGCGAAATAAAACGAACGACAAAAAAATTAGACTACAAATATCTTCGATACGTTGACGACATAAGAATACTTACAAAAGACTATTTAACCTCTCAAAAACTCATAGCAGCTCTTGATTTAATTTCAAGAGACCTCGGTTTAATTCCACAAGGCAGTAAAATTCTAATTAAAAAAATAGAAGACATTGATGAAGAACTAAAAATCCAAAACAGTAAATTCTCTGACATTACAAAAGAATACAAAGAAGAAACAGCAGGTAAAGAATCAAACAAACTAAAAGCAAAAACACACAAGCAACTCAAAAACCGATTCTTAAATTGTTTTAATGAAAATTCTGATGAGCGATTTCTTGACAAAACAGTTATTGGGTTTTCGCTTTACAAATTAAATAAAGACGAGCAGGTTAAATCATTACTTTTAGACAAATACAATTTGATACTTACACATTTTGAAGGTGTTTTATTTTATCTCAAAAAACACTTTTCAAATGATGAAAACGTAAAACAATTCATAGGAAATATTCTATCAGATGAGACTATTTTGTTTAGTCATCTTGTTGCACTTTGTTTCAAATACTTTCCTGAATATCCATTTGATGAAAAAATTTACCAAACATACACTTTTGAAAAACATCGCCATTGGTTAGTCAATTATTATATGATTGGCTGGTTATTCGTCAATGAGAAAAAAGAATTACTATTAACAGAGAATTCAACAGACAATTATTTTATTCAGAGAGAGCTTAACAATTATAAATACGCTGTCTCAAAAGAGAAGTCATATAGAAAAATATTTGCAACACGACTTCTCGAAAATTCAAATAGTATGTTATCGCTTCAAGGTTTAAATCTGTTATTTTATAACCCTTTAAATTTATTAGGTTTTAAGAAGACAACAGAACAGAACCAATTTATTCAATATATTTTTAGTAAACAGCCGACAGACATAATTGTCCATACGCTTAAAAATGAATGGAAAATCGAAAATCCAGAGACGTTTTTTAATAGAAATATTTGGGCAGATGACGAAGAATATGAAGAACTAAGAACTTCGTTTCTTTTGTTTATAAAGTACGTAAGTAGTGACCCTTCAAAATCCTTATTAAATTTAAATACATTTAATAACTTGGTATTTGATAAAATCTGTATCAGACTTAATATAACAAAAAATACAACTGACTATGGGGTTAATTTAAACGCAAAGCTTATTGACAACCAACTACCGTTATGTAATAAACATTGGACAGAAATAAACGAGAAAAGAAATCAAAAAACAGAAGCTCATCCTTATGACAAGTTTGGAAATATAAGAATTAGAATTACAAGTACAGAATTTTACGACCTATTTAAAAAGCAAAAATTGACAATTGATGAATTATGTAATTACAGAATATTATAAATAAAAAAAAAACCGATCTCTCAGATTTATAATCCGTGAGTTTCAATTAAAAAAAAAACCAAAACCTCTGCAAAAAGCAGAGGTTTTTCAATGAAAGAACATCTACTCAAATTCGGGTAAAAGAGCAGTCATGCTTCGTGTTTGCTCGTGGTTTCTTCGTATTTCCTTCGAATCAGCCTCGGAAAAGTACCCTAAATCACGAACAAACCACGAACAAATGTAAAAGGAAACTCAACTCAGACCCTAACTTGATTCGGGAAAACCTTATCAACATTTAACAATCCTTTAAAACAAGCTCTGCTAAAAATTCCCTATTTTTGAGCAATGCAAAATTCTTTAGAAATACTTTTACAGCAGTTGCAAGATGCAGAGTTGGGTGGTTTTGATGCGCAAAAAGATTATGCGCCACCTTATCGTTCTCTACTCACGCAAGAAGAAATTTTGGCCAAAAATCCTAAATACGCCGCCGTCAATATTTTACTCTATCCCAAAAACGGAGAATGGCACTTTCCGCTCATCCACAGAACGCACAATGAAAACGACAGACATTCTGGGCAGATTTCGCTTCCTGGTGGTAAAAAAGATGACACCGATGCAGACTTTGCAGAAACTGCCATCCGTGAAACCTGGGAAGAAATAGGCGTTACCACTTCTCAAATCAAAATCGTGAGAGAACTCTCTCCTATTTATATTCCGCCAAGTAATTTTTTCGTGTATGCTTTTCTGTCTTACATCGAAAATTGGCCAGATTTTAATCATCAACAAACCGAAGTTCAAGAAATTTTAGAAGTTCCTCTTTCTGTGATTCGGGATTTGCCAAAACCCCCTTTAACCATGGAATTGCCAAGAACCAATGGATATAAAGTGCCTTATTTTGATTTCCAAAACCACAAAATTTGGGGCGCCACTTCTATGATTTTGAGTGAATTGAACGAGTTGCTAAAAAATGTTTAAATTTGCAAAGTCCGCTGTCTATTTTATCAATACTAGACAATAGCGTTTTTATCATTTGTGTTTAATAAAAATCGAGCTTAATAGCTGCTTGAAAAATGGCGAAGAAAAGCATTTTTACAGATTCTTTCGGGAATATTTACTTTTTAAAGAGATTTATCATCTTCATCTTGGGAATGATTTCCTACAGAAGATTTAATGGGTTCAACAAGTTGAAAATTACAGGAACCGAGCATTTGGTAAACCTCCCGAAAACCAATGTATTGTTCGTATCCAATCACCAAACGTATTTTGCTGATGTAGCAGCAATGTATCACGTTTTCTGTGCCGTGAATAATGGATATATGAACACCATCAAAAATCCTGTTTACCTACTGAATCCAAAAGTAGATTTCTACTACGTAGCTGCAGAAGAAACCATGAATAAAGGGATTTTGGCAAGAATTTTTAAATTGGCTGGAGCTGTTACTGTGAAGAGAACTTGGCGCGCCGAAGGAAAAAATGTGAACAGAATGGTAGATTTAAGAGAAGTAGAAAATATTCTGAAAGCGCTAGATAATGGTTGGGTGATTTCTTTTCCGCAAGGAACTACTTCTGCTTTTGCACAAGGTAGAAAAGGAACAGCTAAACTCGTTCAGCAACAACGTTCTATCGTTATTCCTATTAAAATCAATGGTTTCCGTAGAGCTTTTGACAAAAAAGGATTGAGAGTAAAAGTGACAGGTGTAGAACCTACCATGCAGTTCAAAGCGCCACTAGATATAGACTACGACAACGAAAAAGCGGAAGATATTCTTAACAAAATTATGCACGCCATCGAGCAAACACCTGAGCATAACGTGTTACACGATTACGACAAAGAATATCAGGAGCGCAAAAAACAAGAGAAAAAAGACGAGTAAACTTATTTTATTAAATTTTACTTGGCTCTTTTTACTTGGCTCTTTTTAATTTTAATTGAAATATGAACATTCATTTCATTGCAATTGGCGGTGCTGCGATGCACAATCTTGCCATAGCACTCAAAAATAAAGGTTACCAAATCACAGGTTCAGATGATGCTATTTTTGAACCTTCTCTTTCTCAATTGCAAAAAAACGGACTTCTTCCTGAAAGTTTAGGTTGGTTTCCTGAGAAAATTTCTGAAAATCTAGATGCTGTCATTTTAGGAATGCATGCCAAAAAAGAGAATCCAGAACTCTTGAAAGCTCAAGAATTGGGCATTAAAATCTATTCTTATCCAGAATTTCTGTACGAGCAGAGCAAAGAAAAAACCAGAGTGGTGATTGCAGGTTCTCACGGGAAAACTACCATTACTTCTATGGTTCTTCATGCGTTGCAATACCATCATTTTGACACAGATTTTATGGTAGGAGCGCCATTAGAAGGTTTTGACTGCATGGTTAAACTTTCTTCAGAAAATGATTTTATCATCTTGGAAGGAGATGAATATCTTTCTTCGCCGATAGATTCTCGCCCGAAATTCTTGCATTATCACCCAAATATCGCTTTGATTTCTGGGATTTCTTGGGATCATATCAATGTTTTCAAAACGGAAGAAGATTATATAAAAGCTTTCAGAAATTTTATTAAAAATATTACTTCTGGTGGAATTTTAGTGTACAATGAAGAAGACGAAAACTTAGCAAAATTGGTAGACGAAGCGGAGAATTATTTCAGAAAAATGCCTTACAAAACGCCCAACTACGAAACCAAAAACGGAAAAACTTCCGTAGAGACAGAAATGGGGCAAATTCCGCTTAAAATTTTCGGAAAGCACAATTTACTGAATTTAGAAGGAGCAAGACTTATTTGCAATCAATTGGGCATTTTAGACGAAGATTTCTATGAAGCCATGATGAGTTTCTCTGGCGCATCAAAACGTTTAGAAAAGGTAAAAAGAAATGATGATGTGATTTTGTACAGAGATTTTGCTCACGCTCCGAGCAAAGTGAAAGCATCGGTAGACGCTTTTGCAGAACAATTTCCCACGATGAAGAAAGTTGGCGTTTTAGAACTTCACACCTACTCTTCTCTGAATCCCGAATTTTTACCTCAATACAAAAATACTTTAGCCCAACTCGATGAAGCGATTGTTTTTTATGATTTGGAGGCTTTACACATCAAAAACATGTCGCCCATTTCACCTGAATTGATTAAAGAATCTTTCGGGAAAGAAAATTTACAGGTTTTTACCAATGCGGATGATTTGAAAAATTTTTGGCAAAATCTAGAAAAATCAAATGCTGCTTTTCTGATGATGAGTAGCGGAAATCTGGGCGGAATTTCTTTGACCGAAAACTGATATTTCTCTCAAAAAGTTTAGATTTTTTTTCTCTAACTATTTCATATTCAAAATATTTTATTAATTTTAGAAACACACTAAAACCACATGAATATGAGAACTATAAAACACATTCTTGATAGAAAATCAAGAGAACTCACCATCATCGAACCTGAAAAAACTGTTTTCGAAGCTTTAAAATTAATGGCAGACAAAAACATAGGCTCTGTTATTGTAATGGATGGAATACGATATCTCGGCATTCTTTCGGAGAGAAATTACGCAAGACAAGTTGTGCTTCTCAACAAAAGTTCTAAGGAACTTGCGGTAAGAGAAATTATGAGAACAGACCTCCCAAAACTTTCTAAAAATGACCCCATCGAAAAATGTATGGAAATCATGACTCAACTCAATGTGAGATATTTGCCGGTGGTAGAAAATGAAACACTCATCGGTCTCATTTCTGTAAAAGACCTTCTAGACGAAGTTTTATTGCACCAAAAAGACGTCATCGAAAATCTTACCCACTATATCAACACTTAAATTTTTCGACTGAACTAATACCATTTCTCCTCCCGAAATCCATCGGGAGTTTTTTATGGAGTGAGATTTCTAAATTTTATTATATTTGGGAAAATCAGAACACCAGTAGAAATGAGATACACCACATTAGGAAAAATTCCGCAAAAAAGGCATACCATTTTTAAATCCGAGGAAGGGAATTTCTATTACGAACAGCTTTTTGGGACTGAAGGTTTTCACGGAATCTCTTCGTTACTGTATCATATTCACAGACCTACACAGATTAAATCTATTGGAACGCCAAAAGATGTTACTCCAAAAATTGCAGTAGACCGAAACATCACGCCGAGAATGTTTAAAGGTGTACAAGTGACTCCCGAAAATGATTATTTAGAAAGTAGAAAAGTTTTGTTGTTAAACAACGATTTAAAAATGGGTTTGGCAAAGCCTAAAAAATCTACGGAATATTTTTACAAAAATGCAGAATGTGACGAACTGCTTTTCGTACATGAAGGAAAAGGCACGCTGAAAACCTTTGTTGGAAATTTAGACTTCGAAAAAGGAGATTATCTTATCATTCCAAGAGGAACGATTTATCAAGTGGAGTTAGAAACTACAGAAAATGTCTTCTTCTTTTTAGAAGCACACTCACCGATTTATACACCAAAAAGATACAGAAATGAGTTCGGGCAATTGCTGGAACATTCGCCATTTTGCGAAAGAGATATTATTGCTCCCACTTTTGTAGAACCCAAAGACGAAAAAGGAGAATTTCTCATCAAAGTAAAAAAGGAAAACCTGATTTGGGATTTTATTTACGCTACGCATCCTTTTGATGTGGTAGGTTGGGACGGTTATTTCTATCCTTATAAATTCAATATCAAAAATTTTGAACCGATTACTGGAAGAGTGCATTTACCACCACCGATTCATCAGAATTTTGAAGCGCATAATTTTGTGATTTGTTCTTTTGTGGCGAGAATGTACGATTATCATCCTCAAGCGATTCCTGCACCTTACAACCATTCGAATATAGATTCAGACGAGGTTCTTTTCTACACTGAAGGAGATTTTATGAGCCGAAATCACATTGACTTAATGGATTTTACGCTTCATCCTGGCGGAATTGTTCACGGACCTCATCCTGGCGCAATGGAAAGAAGCATTGGCAAAAAATTCACCGAAGAATATGCGGTAATGATAGATCCTTTCAGACCACTGAAAATTACAGAAGAAGCGATGAAAGTGGAAGATAAATCTTACGCTACCAGTTGGTTAGACACTGAAGAAAATTATTTATACGACAGAAGTCAAGAGTAAAAACCCGAATAAACATTTAAAAATTTTATGGGTTAAAAATTCCTATTTTTATGCACTTTAGCACAAAAACAGGTCAATATTATCAAAAAATCACAACTTTATTTGATAAATCTCATCTTGTAAATTCTTCATAAAAATGTAACTTTGGGAAACAGAGAAAATTGAAAAGTTTAGAAACATAAAAACGATTATATTATGTATAATTACGTCACGGCAGAAGAAGCCTTATCACTTGTCCAGAGCAACCAAAGAATATTTTTTCACGGGAGTGCTTGTACTCCTAATTATTTGATTTCGGAATTAGCAAAACAAGCCCATAGATTAAGAGATGTAGAGGTGGTTTCCATCACCGTTCAAGGTGAAGTAGAAATCTCAAAACCAGAATATAGAGACAGTTTTTACATCAACTCTCTTTTTGTTTCGGCACCAGTAAGAGAAGCGGTAAACAGTGACAGAGGAGATTTTGTTCCCGTTTTTTTGAGTGAAATTCCTATTTTATTTAAAAATAATATTCTTCCGTTAGATGTAGCCATTATTCAGGTTTCACCACCAGATCAGCACGGTTATTGTTCCCTTGGAACTTCTGTAGATGTAGCGAGAAGTGCCGTAGATTCTGCAAAATATGTGATTGCCCAAGTAAATCCTAAAATGCCAAGAACGCTAGGAGATTCTATGCTTCATGTAAAAAGAATTGATAAAATGGTGTGGCATGAAACCGATTTATTAACGGTAGATTACGCTGCGAAAGTTTCTGATGACGAAAGAACCATCGGAAAATACATTGCCGAAATGGTAGAAGATAAATCTACGCTTCAAATGGGAATTGGTACGATTCCAGATGCTGTTCTAAGTTCACTTAACAATCACAAAGATTTAGGTGTACACACGGAAATGATTAGTGACGGAATCATAGATTTAGTTGCGAATGACGTAGTAAACAATAAATATAAAGGAACGCACCTCAACAAAACCATTACTGCATTTTGTTTTGGAACAAAAAAATTATACGATTTTATCGACAACAATCCTTCCTTCCAGTTTATGGATGTAACTCATGTAAACAATCCATCTATCATTAGAAGAAACAAAAAATTAGTAGCCATCAATTCTGCTATAGAAGTAGATTTAACAGGTCAAGTTTGTGCAGATTCTATTGGCACTTATCAATATTCAGGAATTGGCGGACAAATGGATTTTATTCGTGGGGCTGCACTTTCTGAAGGTGGAAAACCTATTATTGCCCTTACTTCTAGAACCAAAAAAGGAGTTCCTAGAATTGTTCCTTACCTAAAAGAAGGAGCTGGTGTAGTAACAACTAGAGGTCATATTCACTATGTGGTAACAGAATATGGAGTAGCTTATCTCTACGGAAAAAACATGAGACAGCGCGCAAAACTTCTCATAGACATTGCCCATCCTGATGACAGAGAAATGCTAGACAAATTCTGCTTCGAACGATTTAAATCACACGCATTGTAAAATCATAAAACCTATCTTTTTGATAGGTTTTTTTTATGAGTCATAAAAATTTTATAAATTTAAATACTCAAAAAACACCATGAATAACTCCATTGATTCTTTACTAAAATTTATTAATTCTTCGGTTACACTCACTTTGGAAGAAGAAAGTTTAATCTCTAAATATTTTGAAATTAAAGAATATCAAAAAAATGAAATTATTTTAAATGCTGGAGAAATCTGCAATTATCTTTATTTTATTGACAAAGGATTGCTCAGAACTTTTCATGTGAATGCTAATGGAAGCGAATTTACTCGACTGATTGTTTCCGAAAATAAATTCTGTACTATTCTGCTCAGTTTTCAAGAAAGAATTGATTCACCAGCAACCATTCAAGCATTAGAGAACACTATCGTTTTTGCAATAACTAAAGAAAATTTTGAAAAAATAACTTCTATTTCTGCCAATGCACAATTTTTATATGTAAAAATTTTAGAAGAATTTCAGAATTTTCAAATCAAAAGAATAGAATTCCTTACCTCTTTTTCACCAAAAGAAAAAACCGAAATCTTTTTAAAAGAAAATTCAGAATTAGAAACTAGATTAACAGACAAGGTAATTGCTTCTTATTTGCAGATTACTCCAGAAACATATTGCAGATGTAAGAAAAATTTGGAATCTTGATTTGAATCAATTTTTTTGAGTTTATAACAGCATAACTTTGATGAAAATTTAATGCTATGAAAAACTTATTTCTTTTAATTTTTTTGGTTTGTTCCATAAAATTTTATTCCCAACAAAAAGAAAATGAAAAGATAGTTTCTGATATCTATTTTAACAAGTACAAAAAGCAAAAAAGGAACGCAACCATACTTTCTGTAACGGGAGGTGTTTTACTTTTTACAGGTTTCATCATTTCAAAACAAGAATCAGAAGCTGCAAATCTGGTATTTTCTAAAAACGAAGTTACTGGTTACTCCATTGCTTCTTTAGGTATTATTTCTATTATTGGCTCCATTCCTCTATATATTTCTGCCGAAAAAAATTATAAAAAATCAGTTTCTATTTCACCTAGTGTTCAAACTTATCATTTCTACAACACAAAAAACACAAGTTTAGGATTAAACATTACCTACAGCTTCTAATTTATTATCGAATGTTGACAATTTTTTTGTTCGCATCACACAATATTTGTAATTTGGCACATAGCAAACTCCAAATAAAAAGAGAAAAATGAGCACACTTACTTTTGCCGAAAAAATAGCGCAGGCAGAGAATTTTCTTCCAATAAATGGAACAGATTATATAGAATTTTATGTAGGAAACGCTAAGCAAGCAGCCCATTATTACAAAACTGCTTTCGGTTTTCAGAGCGTAGCTTATGCAGGGCCAGAAACTGGCGTAAGAGACAGAGCTTCTTATGTAGTGCAACAAGGTAAAATAAGATTGGTTCTTACCTCTGGTTTATCTTCGGATTCACCAATTTGTGAGCACCAAAGAAAACATGGTGATGGGGTAAAAATTCTTGCACTATGGGTTGATGACGCCTATAAAGCATTTGAAGAAACCACAAATCGTGGGGCAAAACCTTACATGGAGCCAAAAACGCTAAAAGATGAATTCGGTGAAGTAAAAATGGCAGGAATTTATACCTACGGCGAAACCGTTCACATGTTCATTGAAAGAAAAAATTACGACGGGCCATTTATGCCAGGATACGAAAAATGGGAATCAGATTATAATCCTACAGATTGCGGATTGCTTTATGTAGACCATTGCGTAGGAAATGTAGGTTGGGACAGAATGATTCCAGTGGTAAAATGGTATGAAGAAGTAATGGGATTTGTAAATATTTTAAGTTTTGACGATAAGCAAATTAACACCGAATATTCTGCACTCATGTCAAAAGTAATGAGCAACGGAAACGGATTTGCTAAATTCCCTATTAATGAGCCAGCAGAAGGAAAGAAAAAATCTCAGGTAGAAGAATATTTAGATTTCTACGAAGGAGAAGGGGTTCAGCACATTGCAGTAGCTACCAAAGACATCATAAAAACAGTAACAGAATTGAAATCGAGAGGAGTAGAATTCCTTTCTGCACCACCAGAAGCTTACTACGAAATGGTTCCAGAAAGAGTGGGAACAATAGACGAAGACATTAAAAAACTTCAAGATTTAGGAATTTTAATTGACTGTGACGAAGAAGGTTATCTTTTACAAATTTTCACAAAACCTGTAGAAGACCGCCCTACTCTTTTCTACGAAATTATAGAAAGACATGGTGCGCAAAGCTTCGGAGCTGGTAATTTCAAAGCATTATTTGAAGCCTTAGAAAGAGAACAAGCCAGAAGAGGCAACCTATAAAAAATATTAAATGTCTAACCATGAAAAAAATATTTTTATTTTTCACCATCTTTTTATTCGCTTTTTCATTCGCTCAAAAAACGAATACTAGAGACTACGAAGACATTAATGCTCGACTTGACCGCCTTTTACGCGAAAGAGAGGTAGAAAAAAGAGTACTGAATGTAAATTTAGAAGGCAAAACCTTTGTCCTGATTCAAAATAAAGGAACTTTGGTTTACAAATACGTTGTAAGTTTTTTAGCAGACAAAAACATCAACATTGTAGAGCTCATCAACGATACTTCTGCTCAGAGCAAAACAACCAAACTGTATTCTGGAGATTTCGTTAGAAATAAAAATTATATTTCTGTAAGAGCAGACGTTTTAGAAGGTCAAAAAATTGGCATTCCGCTTACGTACAACTTCATGATTCAAGAAAGAGACGGTATTCTTTTCTTAATCAATATGAACAACAATGAAAAGTGGATTGACACTGCTTTGGTAAAATAAAAAATAATGAAATATTGCCCGAAATTCTTTTGTTTTCGGGCTTTTTTATATCTTTAAAACAAATTTTAAGACATGAAATCTTTTATAAATTATCCTCAAAATTCAGATTTTTCTATTCATAATATTCCTTTTGGTGTAGCGGTTTTTAACAGAGAATACATTGCTTGTTGTACCAGAATTGGCGATTTGGTGATAGATCTCGCTACTTTATACGATTACGGATTTTTTGACGAAATAGAAGGCTTAAATGAAAACGTTTTCGAAGCATACACACTCAATGAATTTATAGAACTCGGAAAACCGGTAACCAATGCAGTTCGTTTAAAAATTCAGGAACTTTTATTAGAAGGTTCATCGCTGTCTCACGACGAAAAAACCATAGAAGAATGTTTCTATGATTTAGATAAAGTACAAATGATGATGCCACTTCACGTACAGAATTACACTGATTTTTACAGCAGTATAGAACACGCTACCAATGTGGGAAAAATGTTTCGTGACCCTGAAAATGCATTGCTCCCGAATTGGAAACATTTACCCGTAGGTTATCACGGTCGTGCTTCGTCAATTGTGGTTTCGGGAATTAATTTTCACAGACCAAAAGGTCAAATGAAACCTGCTGATGCGGAAAAACCAATTTTTGGAGCTTCAAAACAATTAGATTTTGAGTTAGAAATGGCTTTTGTATTGAATAAAAATACAGAAATTGGCGAAAACATCTCTACGCAAGAAGCTGAAGATGCCATTTTCGGAATGGTGATTTTCAATGATTGGAGTGCTAGAGACATTCAGAGCTGGGAATATGTTCCTCTCGGCCCGTTTTTAGGAAAAAATTTCTGTTCGTCTATTTCACCTTGGGTAGTGACTTTAGAAGCATTAGAACCCTTTAGAACTGCATCACCAAAACAAGAACCAGAAGTGTTAGATTATCTGAAATTTGAAGGCGATAAAAATTTCGACATTAACCTAGAAGTGTATTTACAACCAGAAAACGGCGAAGAAAACCTCATCTGCAAAAGCAATTACAAATACATGTACTGGAATATGACGCAACAATTGGCTCATCACACCATCAATGGTTGTAATGTGGAAGTTGGCGATTTATATGCTTCAGGAACAATTTCTGGAAGTGAACCGAATAGTTTTGGTTCAATGCTAGAATTGACTTGGCGCGGACAAAACCCTCTAAAACTTTCAGATGGAACTGAAAGAAAATTTATAGAAGACCACGACACCATCATTATGAGAGGTTTCTCTGAAAAAAACGGAATAAGAGTAGGTTTCGGAGAAGTAAGAGGAAAAGTTTTGCCAGCTAAGTAAGTTATGAAAGTGATATCGTTATAAAAGTTAAAAAGTATAGATTTTAGAATAATATATGTCAAAAATAAATTCACATAAAGACTTAAAAGTTTGGCAAGAATCCATGGATTTTGTTGTAGAAATCTATAAACTTTTAGAACAATTTCCAGATGAAGAAAAATTTATACTTACTAATCAAATAAAAAGAGCAGCCATTTCTATTCCTTCTAATATTGCAGAAGGAGCTGGTAGAGAATCAAATCAAGAATTCTTTAGATTTCTTAGTATTTCTCAAGGCTCACTTTCAGAGCTTGAAACTCAATTAGAAATTGCTGAAAAATTAAAATATATCACTTTAAATGATGAAATAAAAAAACAAATAATTTTCATTAGAATAATGCTGACTAATCTCAAAAAATCATTAATCAATAAAAAGTAAAAACTTTCATAACTTGTATAACATTTATAACTTTCATCGCTTTAATATAAAATGAAAACAATTAATCCATCAGAATTATCACCAATGCAAGTGCAAATGATTTTGCAGACAGCTGTTGCTCCGAGACCTATTGCACTGGCTTCTACCATAGACAAAAACGGAAATGTGAATCTTTCGCCGTTTAGTTTTTTTAATTTATTTAGTTCTAATCCACCGATTTTGATTTTTTCTCCAGCGAGAAGAGTTCGAGATAATTCTACAAAAGACACTCTTCATAGTGTGCTAGAAGTTCCAGAAGTGGTGATTGGAAATGTGAATTTTAATATGGTTCAACAAGTTTCACTTTCGTCTACAGAATATGAAACGGATGTAGATGAATTTATTAAATCTGGATTAACTAAAAAACCAGCAGAATTGGTAAAACCACCACTCATTGCAGAATCACCTGTGAATTTTGAATGTAAAGTCATCGAAGTAAAACCTCTTGGAAACGAAGGTGGTGCTGGAAATTTAGTCATCTGCGAAGTTTTAAAAATTCATATTAGAGAAGAGTTTTTAAATGTTGAAGGAAACTTAGACCAGAAAAAACTAGATTTGGTTTCTAGACTAGGTGGAAACTGGTACGGAAGAACAACTGCAGAAACACTATTCGAAGTTCCAAAACCATTGGTAACCAAAGGAATTGGCTTTGATCAATTGCCTTCAGAAATTAAAAATTCTAAAATTTTCACAGGAAATGATTTAGGAATGCTAGCAAACGTAGAACAACTCCCAGAAGGAAATTTTTCAGCAGATGAAAATTTACATCTAGAAGCACAAAAACTGCTTTTAGAGAGTAAAATAGAGGAAGCTTGGAAAGTTTTAACTCAATAAAAATTATGAAAAAAATAATAGCACTACTTACGATTTTATTATTACAAAGTTGTATTGTAAATATTAAACAAGATTATAATGGATATAGCAGAAATTTAGTTTTTGAACAAAATAAAAAATGGCTCATCAATAATATCTATACAGATTTAAATTCTTATGATAGAGATGAACTGAATAAGAAAATTTTTGAAAAATTCAATGAATTATCAAAAGGAAACGCATACACTTTAGAAAAGGCAAGAAGCGAAAATTTAATAGCTGGTAAAATATCTTTTTCCCCTGAAATAGAAGAAATTGAACAACTCAAAAACGCTACAGATTTTGATTATTTAGTAAACATTTATACTAAAAAAGTGAGGAATAATCTTTCATTAATAGAGCCTACTGAACAAACAAGATATGCAAGTAATGAAGCTTTTGCAATCATAGAAGTTTATGACATCAAAAAAATGAAGAAGATTTATTTGCAAAAAGCAAGTTCTTTACAAACTCGCGAAGAAAAAACAAAAGGGCCAAGTTTTCATTATACTTCAGAGACTTTATCTAAAAAGAATTTGAAGAAAATAATTAAAGACATTGAAAAAAATGCCATTTTAAAAAATTAATTGACTCTAACTTCGCCAAAGTTTAAAACTTTGGCGAAGTTTTTTATTTCAAAAATTTAATACAATCATTCACTACAGCATTCAGCAAAGTAGGTAATTTAAAATCTAACCAAGGTTCTTTGGCACCGAAAGTATGATTGCCTTTTTCCACCAGGATTAACTCTGAGTTTCCTACCCTAGAATGTAAATTTTCGGCAGCAGAAAACGGAACTGCTTCATCTTCTGAACCGTGAATAATTAAGAAATTTCCTTTAAAATTTTTAGCAGCATTTTCTACAGAAAATCTATCTTCGTTTGCTAAGTAATCTTCTAAAAACTGAATATGATGAGGCATTTGTTGCTTGGTTCGGCTGTTGTAATTGTAGTAAACGCCTTGATTTTTCCATTCTTCTAATTTTTCACCAACAGGAAATCTATTCAGCGTGTCTACACTTGCTAATGTGATGAGGTTTTTGATTTTAGAATTTTCAGAAGCAGAAACAATGGAAATTCCGCCACCTCTAGAATGTCCGATTAAGGTTATATTTTCTGCATCTACTCGATTATCTTGGCTAAAATATTCTATTACGAAATTTAAATCGCTCAATTCCTTAGAATAATTATTTTGTGCGAAACTTTCTAAATCTGCAAAATCACTTGGATTCTCAAGCGAAGTTCCATTGTGCGAGAAATTAAATTTTACGAAATAAAATCCGTTTTTAGCAAACTTTTCCGCCATCAAATTCCAAGCGCCCCAATCTTTATAACCTTTGTAACCATGAGCAAAAATCACGAGTGGTAATTTCTCTTCTTTTTCTGGAACAAAAGCATCTACCAAAAAAGATTTGGTTGCAGGATTTTCTAAAACGATATTTTTTTCTATTGTAAATTTCATAGTTGTAAATTTATAAAAATATGAAGCAACACCCCGTCAAAATTTTGTCAAATTTTGCCAACCCCTCTAAAAAAAAACCACCGAAAATTCGGTGGTTTCTAATTATTCTAATCTTTTATTTTTTATGATTTCTAGATTTTTGACCGTTCCAACTGGCGCAATTTTTATGTTTTTATTCCCTTTTGAAAAATAAAAATAATAGACACTATTGTTATCGACCAAGTGAACTACTTCTGATTCTCCAGAGTTATAATTGAGTTTATAATTATATTTTAAATCACCTTCCATGGCATTATTTGCTTCGAATCTACCTTCTGCAAAACCTATTCCCACAAAAAAGGAAGCCATTGTAAAAATCATAATACTCGCTACTTTTTGATAAAAATCATGGATGGTAAAATCTTCTTTGCGCTTATTTTTACCCATGAAATTTTGGAATAATTTTTCATTTTTTGAATTGTAAACATACTTTAGAAAACCATAATAGCTTCCAATAAACACGACGAATAATACAAAAATCAATGGATGAGACATTAAATCTGCAATAGGACTCAAAAGAACGTCCATCAAGGTGGAATATTTCAAAATATTAATCCCCAATTGAAAAAAATGAATACTCTCTTTAATAATTCCAAGAATGACTAAATATAAATACCCTAAAGGCAAATACGTTTGAAGATTTTCAAGATTTTTCATGAGAGAATTGCATTTTTAATATTTCAAATATAATTTTTTTCCTCAGAATAAAAAAACCACCGAAATTTCGGTGGTTTTATAGCCCTGATTGAGCGATATGTTTGAGCTCTTTTTCTGCGGCGGCTTCGCCGCCGCAGAAAAAAGCGAGTAGCGAAAGCAGGATGAAGCTTCTCAATCCCTACTTTATACTTTTACCAGATTTTAATTCTGTCTTCTGGTTTTTTGTAATGTTTGTCGCCTTCTTTTACGCCAAATGCTTTATACCAAGCTTCGGTGTTTACCAGCGGACCAAATGCTCTGTACATTCCTGGAGAATGCGAATCTGTTTTCACTTGGTTGATGTAGAATTTCTCCGTTCCTTTGGTTCTCCAAACAGTTGCCCAACTTAAGAAAAACCTTTGATTTTGGTCAAATCCACTGATTTTACCTGGGTTTCCTTTGTCTATAAGGTACATTTGAAGTGCATCAAAAGCGATATTTACACCACCTAAATCTGCAATATTTTCGCCCATGGTAAATTTACCGTTTACGAAACTTCCTTTTACTGGTTCGTAAGCAGAATATTGAGCATCTAACTTCGCTGTAGCTGCTTCAAATTTCTTTCTGTCTTCGTCTGTCCACCAATTGTTAAGATTTCCATCTCCGTCAAATCTAGAACCACCATCGTCAAATCCGTGAGAAATTTCGTGACCGATTACCGCTCCGATTCCTCCAAAATTTACTGCAGGATCTGCTTTGAAATCAAAGAAAGGCGCTTGTAAAATTCCAGCAGGGAAAACAATTTCGTTATTAGAAGCACTGTAATATGCGTTTACGGTTTGAGGAGTCATTCCCCATTTTGTTTTATCTACTTTTTTACCAATTTTTTCTAAATTTTTCTCATAATTCCAAGTCGTGATGTTTTGTCTATTTTGGAAATATGAATCTGGACTTACCGTTAATTTAGAATAATCTTCCCATTTGTCAGGATAAGCAATTTTCACTTTGAATTTTGATAATTTATCCAATGCTTTCACTTTAGTCTCATCACTCATCCAATCAAGGTTTGAAATATGGTCATAGTAAGCTTTTTTAAGATAATCTACCATAGTAACCATTTCTTCTTTGGCTTCTGCTGGGAAATATTTATCTACATATAATTTACCGAAAGCTTCACCCAAAATACCATTAACTACTTCCAGTCCACGCTTGTTCATAGCACGTTGTTCTTTTTGACCTTGAAGAAATTTTCCGTAGAAGTCAAAACGCATATCGTCTAATTTTTTGTCTAAAACGCCAGCGTTTCCAGAAAGCATGTGGTATTTCATGTAATCTTTTAACAATGGAAGATTTGCTTCGTTTACGAAAGTATCAAAGTTTTTAAAATATCCTAGTTCACCAAGAATTACTCTATCGGTTTTTACGCCAACTTGATTTAAATATCCTGCTAAATCTACATTTTTAACCAAACCAGAAAGTTCAGAAACAGTTTTAGGATTGTAACGCTTATTGGCATCTCTTCCTTCTTCGTTGGTTAATAAAGTTTTAGCCAATCTCTTTTCTAAATCTACAATTTTAGCTGCAGTTTCATTTGCATTTTGATACCCCAAAACTGTCAACATGCTCGAAACATATTTGGTGTATTCTGCAAGGGTTTTGGTATTGGCTTCGTTTTCTTTTTGATAGTAATCTTTTCCTAAACCTAAAGCTGGACCGCCAAGATAGATCGCATTGTCATTAGACGCTTTAAGATCTGCTCCTACTCTCCACATATAGAAAATATTATCGCCATTTGGAGTAGCTTCTACTAAATATTTTTGTAAATCTGCTACCGTTTTTATGGCGTCAATTTTCGCTAAATCTGCTTTAATTGGGTTAATTCCGTCTGCATTTCTTTTGTCCCAATTCATGAAAGAAGAATACAAATCTTGAATTTTTTTGCCTTCAGTTCCTTCTGCATATTTCTCCGTCAAAATATTATTCAAAATGGCTAAAGAGTTTTCGTCTGTTTTCTCACGAAGTTCATTAAAACTTCCCCAACTTGCTTTGTCCGAAGGAATTTCTACTGTTTTTACCCAGTTTCCGTTTACATAGGTGAAGAAATCATCTTGTGGACGAACTGAAGTATCCATAAATTGAAGAGCAATTCCGTTTTCTGGTAATTGTTTTTGTGATGCACATGAACTTACTGTAAGTACAGCAGCTGCAGCCATCACTAGAAAAGGTACCTTTTTCATATGAAGTTATTTATTATTTTTTTAGGTCATATGCAATCGCTGAACATTCTTTAATGTTTTTATTTTTCAGCACGGCGATTACATATATAGTTCATTATTAATTGTTCAAATTTAATAAAATCATCAGTTTTATTATGATTAGTTGATAAAAATTTGAATTTTTTTCAATAGACTTCATAAATAATAAAAAACCACAGAAAATTCTGTGGTTTTGAGGTTTTTATGTTGAGAAAAATTTGGTTTCTTACCAGATTTTGATTCTTTCTTCTGGTTTTTTATAATGTTGGTCGCCTTCTTTCACTTCGAATGCGTTGTAGAATGCTTCTACATTTACCAACGGACCAAAAGCTCTGTATAAACCTGGTGAATGCGGATCTGTTTTCACCTGATTAATCATGTATTTTTCTGTAGATTTAGTTCTCCAGATGGTTCCCCAACTTAAGAAAAATCTTTGATCTTGGTTGTAACCACTGATTAATCCTGGATTTCCTTTGTCTTTAAGATACATTTGTAATGCGTCATAAGCAATGGCAACTCCACCTAAATCTGCAATATTTTCGCCATTGGTAAATAAACCGTTTACGAAAGTTCCTTTTACTGGTTCATATTTGCTGTATTGTTCTGCTAATTTTTTAGTCGCTTCTTCGAAGTTCTTTTTATCAGCATCAGTCCACCAATTTTTAAGGTTTCCATCTCCATCGAACATCGCACCAGAATCATCAAAACCGTGAGAAATTTCGTGACCAATTACCGCTCCGATTCCTCCAAAATTCACGGCAGGATCTGCTTTGAAATCAAAAAAAGGCGCTTGTAAAATCGCAGCTGGGAAAACGATTTCGTTATTTACTGGGTTGTAGTAAGCATTTACCGTTTGAGGAGTCATTCCCCACTCTTTTTTGTCAACTTTTTTGCCTACTTTATCTAATTCTTTTTGATAAGCCCAATCTGCTACATTTTTAAGGTTTCCGTATAATGTTCCTCCTTCGTTTTTAGAAAGCACTTGTAATTTAGAATAGTCTTTCCACTCATCTGGATAACCTACTTTTACCGTGAATTTTGATAATTTATCTAATGCTTTCGTTTTTGTTTCATCACTCATCCAAGAAAGATTAGAAATATGCTGAACGTAAGATTTTTTAAGATAATCAATTAAAGTTACCATTTCTGCTTTTGCTTCGGCAGTAAAATATTTATCTACATATAATTTCCCGAAAGCTTCTCCAAGAACACCATTAATGGTAGAAAGTGCACGTTTGTTCATCGCGCGTTGTTCTTTTTGTCCACTCAAAGTTCTTCCGTAGAAATCAAACTGTAAATCGTCTAATTTTTGGTCTAAAACAGAAGCGCTTCCGTTCAATAATTTCACTTTTAAGAAATCTTTGATGAATGGTAAATTTTTAGCGTTCAAAAATTTATCTAAATTTTTATAATACTCTAATTCACCAATGATTACTCTGTCTGTATTTACACCAGCGTTTTTAAGATAAGATGGTAAATCTACATTTTTCACTAAAGATTTTAACTCTGATAATGTCTTCGGATTGTATTGAAGATTAGAATCTCTAATTTTTTCATTAGGGATTAAAGTTTGAGCGGCAGTTTTTTCAAAGTCAACTACTTTTTGGGCAGCAACTTCAGGATTTTTATACCCTAAAACTGTATATAATTTGGTTAAATAATCTTTGTATTGACCGATGGTTTTGGTGTTTTCTTCATTATCTTTTTGATAATAATCTCTTCCTAAACCAAGATTTACATCTCCCATGTAAACTGCATTATCCGTAGAATTTTTAAGGTCTGCGTAAACTCCCCATCCATAAAATGGATTATCTCCAGTTTTGGTAGCTTCTACTAAATATTTTTGTAAATCTGCCATCGTTTTAATGGCGTCAATTTTCGCTAAATCACCTTTAATAGGAGCAATTCCGTCTGCATTACGCTTATCCATATCCATGTAAGTAGCATAAATATCTTGAATTTTTTGACCTTCAGTTCCTTTAGCGTAAGTTTCTTTCAATAAATTGTCTAAAATTTTAAGAGAATTTAAGTCTGTTTTTTCTCTTAATTCATTGAAACTTCCCCAACTTGCTTTATCCGCAGGAATCTGAGCAGTCTTCATCCAAGTTCCGTTTACATAGTTGTAAAAATCGTCTTGCGGACGAACAGATTTGTCCATTAGTTCAATGGCAATTCCGTTTTCTGGAAGTTCTGCTGGTTTTAACTCTTCAATTGGAGAAGGTGTAGTTTCTGTAGTTGCTTGCTTCTGAGTGCCACAAGAATCTAAAATGAGCATTCCTGAAAAAGCCAAGACAGCGATTGATATTTTTTTCATGTATATATGATTAATTAATGATGAATAAGTACAAAATTATAAGAAATTGTTACGTTTTAAAATCAAAAAAGCCAAAGTATAAAACTCTGGCTTCGATTTATTTATTTGAAAGTGATCTTTCCGCCTAAAACATTTTTGGTATTTCTGTCTTTGGGAGAACCATAGACGTCTATATTTCCTCCTGCTCTAGTAGTGGCATTAAGAATTTTAGAAGCATTTACTTCTGCAAATCCACCTGCATTTGCAGTGATGGTAACGGTTTCAGAATCCAAATCTCTTCCGTAAAATTGTGCGCCAGAATTCACCAAAACATCTTGAATTTCGGCAATTCCAGACACATTAATGATTCCACCAGAATTGGCTTTAGAATTTAATAAATTAACATCTACTTGTAAGTTTAAAGTAGAACCTTCGTTGGAAGTAATGCTGAGCATTTTGCTATCAATAGTTCCATCAGAAGTGATTTTAGAACCTTGACTGGCTTGAATTTCGTTTATATCTTCATAAAAAACAGTCACTTCAGATTTGTCGCCTTGCATAAGCATAGTAGGAATCATTCTGATTTTGAGTTCCCCATTTTTATTGACAATTTCTACATCTGGATCATCACCTTTTACCTGAATTTTATTTTCACTGGATTTTACAAGGGTTACATTAATTCTATCATAAACCTTTACTGCGCTGAAATCTCCAAAATTTTTGGAAGTTTGCGAATAAGCGACCTGAACCAAAAGAACTAGGAAACTAAAAATTATTTTTTTCATAAATAGATATTTATTGTTTTTTAAAGGTCTTATGGAATCGCTGAACATTCATTGATGTTTGATTTTTTTCATCATGGCGATTTCATTCTACATTATTTTAAAGATATAACAACTGTTTGCGCCATTTTATTACATGAGAAAGGCGAATTTTAAAGATTTTCTTGAATTAAAATCTGAATTAAATCCTGCAAAACTTTCTGCGAAACAAAATTCATAAAATCTTTGCGCTCTAAATGAGGAAGATACAATCTGAACGTTTTTTCAAAATCTTTTACTCTTATTGAATAAAAAACCGTTCCAATTTCAGTATTAAATTCATCTGAATTAGGTCCTGCAACTCCAGTAGTAGAAAGTGCAATATCCGTTTTAAATAATTCCTGACAACCCAAACTCATTGCTTGTGCTACTTCTGCTGAAACCACTGTTTTCTCTTTGATTAAATCTTCTGAAACACCTAAAATCTCCGTTTTTTTCTGCGTTTGATAGGTGCAAATTCCCCCTAAAAAATAATTAGAACTTCCAGAAACACTTGTAATTAAATGCGATAATTCTCCACCAGTACAACTTTCGGCCGTAGAAATCGTCAAGTTTCTAGAAATTAAAAAATCGTTTAAGATTTCTTCTATTTTGTCGCCATTTTCAGAAATAATGTGCGCTTTCAGCAATGGTCTAACTTTAGAAATTTCTTCTTCTAATTGAATTTCTAAAGCGTCTAAATCCTTTCCTGAAGCCGTTAATTTCAACTTCACTCTATTGGCAATTGGCAAATACGAAAGTGAAAAGTTTTTAGGCAAATTCAGTTCCCATTCTTCCAAAGCATCAGACAATAAACTTTCTGGATAATTCACCACAGAAACGGTTCTAATTTTTAAAAAATTAGATTCAAATTCTTTTTGCAGATAAGGAATAATTTGGTCTTTAACTAGAGGTTTCACTTCATAAGGAACACCAGGAAGACAAATCGCTATTTTACCGTTATCTTCTACCATCAAACTCGGTGCAGTTCCGTTGTGATTTTGGAAAACTTTAGCTTTTGAAAGAATCATAGCTTGTTCTCTGTTTCTTTCGATAATTTCTAACCTTCCAATGCGTTCTAATCTGGTTTTAAGATGCTGAAAAGTTTCTTCGTCATAAACGATTTCATCATTGAAAAATTCACAAAAAGCTTTCTTGGTTTTATCATCTTTAGTCGGGCCAAGTCCGCCTGTTGTAATCACCAAATCAGTCAAATGAAAGGCAGATTGTAATGTATTTTTAATAATTTCTATTTCATCTGAAATGGTAAAAATCTGCGAAACAGAAATCCCAATTTTTGATAATTCTTTTGCAATAAAATTAGAGTTGGTATCTACCGTAGTTCCAGACAGAACCTCGTTTCCTATCGTAATAAGGACCGCGTTTTTCATTAATCGATTTTTGAAGGATAAATTTAGTTTATTTTCATAAAAAAAGCGGAATAAAATCCGCCAATTTTATTTGAAAATTTTTGCTAAAAAGGTTTTCATTTCCTGCCAAGATTTTACATCTGCAGACTTGTTATAAGCAATATTCATGTTAAACTTTTTGCCAACCGCAGTAGAATTAGGATTGGAAAAAGCGTGAACTGCATTAGGATAATTGATGAATTTATAATCAAACTTATTTTCCGTCATCTCTTTTTTGAATTCCTCAATTTCTTTTTCAGGAACAAAATTATCTGCAGCACCGTTGCAAACTAAAATTTTCACATTGTTATGTGCTGGTTTTACTCCAGTCATTAAATTCCCGTGAAAACTTACTACGCCTTTCAATTCTGGGTTTTGTCTCGCCATATTCAGTACCATTGCTCCACCAAAACAATATCCAATTGCTGCCACTTTACCAGAATTGGCATTTTTGAACGTTTTAACATGAGCAGTTGCCGCATCAAAATTTTGTTTTGCCAAAACTGCATTCTGATAGAAAGGAGTTGCCAATTCTTGAGCTTCTTGAGGTGTTTCTACAGATTTCCCTTCTCCATACATATCTACAACCATTGCAAAATAACCTAATTCTGCAATTTTTTTAGCTCTGTATTTTGCATAATCATTTACGCCCCACCATTCTGGAACAATCATTACCACAGGTAATTTTCCTTTTTTAGAGGCGTCATAAGCTACATAAGATTTAAAATTTTTTCCTTCTGATGAATAAGTGGTTTCTTTAACCAAAATTTTTGATTGAGAAAAAACAAAACCAAATACAAAAAATAACAATAAACTATAACTAAATCTTTTCATAATATATTTTTTCGCTAAGCTATAAAACGAAACGCTGTTTCAAAAAAAATCGCTATCAAAAAAATTGATAACGATTATTTAAAAATATTATGTTTTTCTATTCTTAGTGAATATGTTTTTCTGCATGATAAGACGAACGAACCAAAGGCGAACTTTCCACATGACGGAAACCTAAACTTTCAGCAAAAATTCTGTATTCTTCGAATTCTTCCAGCTCTACGAAACGTTTTACTGGCAAATGTTTTTTAGTTGGCTGAAGATATTGCCCAATCGTAATTACATCTACATTCGCATTTCTCACATCTTGAATGGTTTCAAAAACTTCTTCTTTCGTTTCGCCCAAACCGAGCATAATTCCAGTTTTGGTACGGTTTTGCCCTGCTTCCTTTAAATATCTTAATACCTCTAAAGAACGTTCGTACTTCGCTTGAATTCTTACTTCTCTGGTTAATCTTTTTACAGTTTCCATGTTATGAGAAATTACTTCCGGCGCTACTTCTACCAATCTATCGATATGTTTATGAATCCCTTGGAAATCTGGAATCAACGTTTCCATAGTAGTTCCAGGAGAAATTCTGCGTACTGCATTCACGGTTTCTGCCCAAATTATAGAACCCATATCTTTCAAATCATCTCGGTCAACAGAAGTCAAAACGGCGTGTTTAATTTTCATTAATTTGATAGAACGGGCTACTTTTTCAGGTTCGTCCCAGTTTACATCAAGAGGTTTACCTGTTTTCACACCGCAAAATCCACAACTTCTGGTGCAGATATTTCCCAAAATCATAAAAGTGGCGGTTCCTTCTCCCCAACATTCGCCCATGTTCGGACAAGAACCACTTTGACAAATGGTATTCAGTTTATATTTATCAACCAACGTTCTGAGTTCTCTGTAATTTTTTCCTGTAGGAAGTTTTACACGAATCCATTTTGGTTTATTGGTAGTGGTATCTTGAATTTGATTTTCCATAAATATCTAAAATTTTTCTCGCAGATTAAGCTGATTCGGCTGATTTCATCTGCTCAATCTGCACAATCAGCTAGAGATTTTACTCGTTTTCGTTTAACAATTCTGCCAAAACTTTTTTGGCTCTCATAATTCTTACTTTGGTATTGGCAACAGAAAGATTGAGTTCTTCTGCAATTTCTTTGATACTTTTTTCTTCAAAAAATCTCAAATGGATAATTTTTTGATAATTGTGATCCATTTTTGCAACCGTGTCTAAAATCTTTTTCTCTTCTTGTTCAGAAATCATAATTTCTTCTGGTGATTTCTCGAACTGATTTTTAAAATCCTGAAAACCGTCCATTGTTTCTTCGGTTTCACGATTTTTTTTGCGCCAATAATCAATCACTGTATTTTGAGCGATGGTAAGAACCCAAGTTTTAAACTGGAAATTCTCATCATACAAATCTAATTTTGCCAACACTTTAGAAAAAACAGAAACCGTCAATTCATCTGCTGCGTTTTCATCATGAACTTTTTTCATCACAAAAGAAAAAACGTCTGTCCAAAATTGATTAATCAGTTTAGTTTGTGCTTTCTGATTCTTCTCTTTGGCCAAAAAGATGAGTTGTAAAAGTTCTGGTTTTTCCATTGCAAATGCAAAGATAAGGAATTTGTGAGAGCCAAGTAAAAAGAGCCAAGTAAAAAATGATTAGATTTTGTCTATAAGATTTATGGCGCGAGCATTTCTACAAGCTCAATATAAACTTCACGAGCGTCGATTATTTTCAAAGTTGAGAACAAACTGTTTGTCATTCAACAGGAATTTTTACAAATTTTTCAAACCATAAAAATAATTTAGACTTTAATTTTTGTAAATTTGAACAACCAATAACTATGAAATGAAAAAAAACATTGCAATTATCCTACTATTAATTAGCAACTTATTTTTTGCACAAATTAAAAATTCTACAAAAATGAATAGTGAATTTGTTGTTTTACATTCAAATGAAATTGATAAAAGTAAATTAAAAAATTTTGAATTAGTTGACTTCGGAATGATGAGAAGTCAATCTGCTCCGATTGGAGATTTTTTATCAAGAATGTGGGGGAATTTTGGAAAACCAGAAGATATTTTATATGAAGGTTTTAATTATTACATTAAAGATAAAAAGTATGACATTACTTTTATTGTTTATTTTGGAGCTGGTGGTCCAGCTTATGCTGCAAACAAAAATGATTTTCAAAAGGTAAAATTATTGATCAAAGATTTTGAAAATTTATTAGATAATTCAAAACTTGTAGATTGTGAAATTGAAGTTGAGACTGATTATGGAATTTATTTGTGTGGAGCAAAAAATGGAGTTCCCTATGATACTCAAAAATAATTAATTTTAAATATTTGGCGCGAGCGAAGCGAGCGTCAATTGTTTTCAAAGTTGATAACACAAAGTTTGTCATTCCGCAGGAATCTAGATATAGTTTTCAGTTAAAATAGAATTAAACATTATTTCTTGGCGCGAGCGAAGCGAGCGTCGATTGTTTTCAAAGTTGAGAACGTAAAGAATTCCCTTTCGTTAAAAAAACGAGAGGGTGGCAAAATTTTCCACGAAAATTTTGACGGGGTAGTTTAGAAAAGTGTAAAGAAAAACTGCCCGTGAATTTTAGCCACGATTGGAGCATTGTTTGAGCTCTTTTAATTTTTTTGAGGATTGAGCGTTGGCAAAAAAATTAAAAAGCGAGTGCGGAAAGCGTGCCTGAAAGTGAAAAAATACAGAAACGTCTGCTTCTGAAAAACTTCCAGCTTCCAGCTTCCTACTTCGTGCAAATTTCCTATCTTTGCCATTCAAAATTTTTAAGAAAATGAACGCTTTTATTGAAGAACTAAAATGGCGCGGTTTGTACGCTGATATGATGCCAGGAACTGATGAACAACTGAATAAGGAAATGACGACTGCTTATATTGGTTTTGATCCTACCGCAGATTCACTTCACATTGGGAGTTTAATTCCGATAAAAGTTTTGGCGCATTTTCAACAGCACGGTCACAAACCGATTGCTCTGGTTGGCGGTGCAACTGGTATGATTGGCGACCCTTCTGGTAAATCTTCGGAGAGAAATTTATTAGACGAGGCTACGCTTAATCATTATGTAGATTGCATAAAAGGTCAACTTTCTAGATTTTTAAATTTTGAAGGAAATGAACCGAACAAAGCAGAATTGGTAAACAATTACGATTGGATGAAAACGTTTACGTTTCTGGATTTCGTGAGAGATATTGGGAAACACCTTACCGTAAATTATATGATGGCAAAAGATTCTGTAAAAAAACGTTTCTCTGGTGAAGCTGGAGTTGACGGAATGAGTTTTACAGAGTTTACCTACCAATTATTGCAAGGTTACGACTTCTTACATTTATACAAAAATAATGGTGTAAAACTACAAATGGGCGGTTCTGACCAATGGGGAAACATTACCACAGGTACAGAATTAATCCGTAGAAAAGCACAAGGTGAAGCCTTTGCATTAACCGTTCCGTTGATTACAAAAGCTGATGGTTCTAAATTCGGGAAATCTGAAGCGGGAGAAAACTATTGGTTAGATGCCAAAAGAACTTCTCCGTATAAATTTTACCAATTTTGGTTAAATTCTTCTGATGTAGATGCTGAAAGATTCATTAAATACTATACTTTTTTACCAAAAGAAGAAATAGAAGCTTTGGTTGAAGAACATAAAACTGCTCCACATGAAAGAAAATTACAGAAAAAATTAGCTGAAGAAGTTACGATTTGGGTTCATGGAAAAGCAGAATACGAAAAAGCATTAAAAGCTTCTGAAATCCTTTTCGGCAGAAGTACTGCAGAAGATTTGGTGAGTTTAGATGAAGAATTATTCTTACAGATTTTTGATGGAGTTCCACAAGCGGAAGTAGCAAAATCAGAAGTTTTAGGAAGCAACATTATTGATTTATTATCAGAAAAATCTGGTTTCCTAAAATCTAAAGGCGAAGCGAGAAGAGAATTGCAAGGAAATGCTATTTCTGTTAACAAAGAAAAAGTAAAAGACGATTTCGTAGCTGCTGAAAAAGATTTAATAGATGGTAAATTCTTATTGCTTCAAAAAGGTAAAAAACAATATTTTATTGTGAAAGCGGTCTAAAATAAAATTTACAACGCTATACATAGTTAAATAAATTATAAAAACACGCTCTAGAGCGTGTTTTTTGTTATCATTCATTTTTCAAATGTCTACATTTGTGCCTTTATAAATTCTTATTAATGGTTATTATTATTTTCATCATCGTCCTATGGTATTCAGGACTATTTTTTCAAACTTTTTTCCTTCATCGTTACGCAGCGCATCAAACTTACACTATGTCTAAGTTTGGTGAAAAATTGTGTTTTATTCTTACTTGGATTACCCAAGGTTCTAATTATCTTTCAGCGTATGGATATGGTGTAATGCACAGAATGCATCACGCTTTTGCCGATACAGAAAAAGACCCGCATTCTCCAAAATACGACCCAAATCCACTGGCAATGATGTGGAGAACGAAAAATGTATACCAACAAATCAATAAGCAAAAAATTGCCATTGAAGAAAAATTCACAAAAAACGTTCCGCAATGGAAAGCCTTTGACAAGTTTGCCAGTTCATGGTATTCTAGAATTGGTTGGGGAGCTTTCTACACCGTCTTCTTTATTATTTTTGCTGAATATTGGTGGCATTGGCTTTTATTACCTATTGCTATTTTAATGGCTCCAATCCACGGAATGATTATCAATTGGTTTGGTCACATTTACGGATACGTAAATTTCAAAGTAAATGACACTTCTAAAAATTTATTCCGTTTTGATTGGCTAATGCTTGGTGAAGGCTACCACAATAATCATCATAAATTCGGGGGAAGAGCTAATTTCGGTGGCGTGAGATGGCACGAAATAGATGTTACGTACATGATTATGTTACTCTTAGAAAAATTAGGTTGGATTAAAATGAACCGAGTGATGGCCACTCCAAAAAGAGAAATCTAAAATTTACAAAATAGAAAACACGCAGATTTGCGTGTTTTTTTTATTAAATTTGAGGAAAATTAATACGCCGAATGAATTCAGATTATAAGCAATTTCAAGTTTTTAACAATATTGAAACCTTAAACACTTTTACCAATCTCTTAAGTGATAATAAAATAGATTTCGAAGTAGAAAATAATAGCAAAATTTTCGACCCTTCCTTTGCTAATAATGATTTTGAAAAAGAATACATTGTAAAAGTTCACCCAAATGATTTCGAAAAAGTATATGATTTAGAGGAAGAAATCATCAAAAATGAAATACAAAATACTCCAGAAGATTATTATCTATTTGATTATACTAATTCAGAATTATTGGATATTGTAAACAAACGAGATGAGTGGAATGCTTTTGATTATTATTTGGCGAAAAAAATATTGAATGATAGAGGAAATCTTATTACAGAGGAAAAAATTATTGAAATTAAAAAAGAAAGAATAGAAGAATTAAAAAAACCTACAGAAATTAAATCAATCTGGATTATTTTATTATATTTAATCACAATTTTGGGTATATTTCTTCCTCTATTTATAGGTCTTTCATCAATTATTTATGGCTATTTTATAAGAAGCATGAAAAAAACATTGCCTAATGGAGAATCTGTTTATCAGTTTTCTGAAAAAGACAGAAAACATGGAACTGTGTTTTTATTTGGAGGAATTTTCTTTTTTATATTTTGGATTCTGTTTTTTGCACTAAAATAAAATCTTTAATTAGATTATTTACACCTCAATCGTTGTAGTATTTTTCACTTCGGCAATCATAAAAGAACTGTGTGTAGAGCCGATGTGTTGTAAAGTAGTGAGTTTAGTAACCATGAAATTTCTGTATTCTTCCATGTTTTTTACACAGATTTTTAAGATATAATCGTAATCGCCACTCACGTGGAAACATTCCGTTACTTCTGGCAATGTCATAATCTCTTTTTCAAACTGTAACACGTATTCTTTCTTATGTTGCGTTAATTTCACATGACAGAGCACAATGAAGTTTTTCTCCACTTTATGTTTATCAATCAGCGCCACATATTTAGAAATGACGCCTTGTTTTTCTAATTTTTTAATGCGTTCATAAACTGCTGTCACAGACAAATCTAACTTGTGAGACAATTCTTTAGTCGTTTGTTTGCTATCTTCCTGAAGAAAATAGAGCAATTTTTTATCAATTGAGTCGAGTTCCATAGATTATTTTTTGGCAAAAGTTTACAAAAATCAAATATAATCATAAATTTTTCTAATAATTTTAAAATTAACAGATTTATTTTCTATAATTAAAAAAATTTATTGTAAAAAAGTTGGAATTTTTAGAATTTTATTACCAGAAATTTTCTTTTCCTCAATCCTAAAGGACGGAAAATTTCTTACATTAACATTCAATATTATGGAAAATTTCGATGCAGCAAATGCAATTCAAGACTTACAATATTTCGGGGAATTCGGTGGTGTAAATCCTTCAATTTCTGACAGTTCAACTTATACTTTTTTATCTGCAAAAACCATGTTCGATACTTTCGAAGGCAATGCAGAAGGTTGCTATTTGTACTCCAGGCATTCATCTCCGATGAATTTATATTTAGCTCAAGCTTTAGCAAAAATGGAAGGAACAGAAGCGGCGAACGTTACTGCATCTGGAATGGGCGCAATTACATCTACTCTACTTCAAATTTGTAAAAGTGGCGACCACATTGTTTCAGCTAGAACAATTTATGGTGGAACTTACGCATTCTTAAAAAACTTCCTGCCTCCTTTTAACATTGAGACAAGCTTTGTAGACATTAATAATTTTGAAGCGATAGAAAACGCCATCAAACCTAACACGAAAGTAATTTATTGCGAAAGCGTGAGCAATCCTTTATTGGAAGTAGCAGACCTAAGAAAACTATCCGAAATTTGTAAAAAACATAATTTAAAATTAATTGTAGACAACACGTTTTCTCCGTTGCAGATTTCTCCTATTCAATTAGGTGCAGATATTGTGATTCACAGTTTAACTAAATTCATCAACGGAAGCAGCGATACAGTGGGCGGCGTTTATTGTGCTTCTCAACAATTTATAGACGATACTAAAAATGTAAATAACGGAAGTTGCATGCTTCTCGGCCCAACTATGGACAGTTTTCGTTCGGCAAGTATTTTGAAAAACCTAAGAACTTTGCACATCAGAATGAAAAAACACAGCGAAAACGCAAAGTATCTCGCTGAAAGATTCGAAAAAGATGGACTGAAAATAAATTATCCTGGATTAAAATCTCACAGAAATCATGAACTTATGAAATCTATGACGCACCAAGAATATGGTTTTGGTGGTTTATTAACCTTGGACGCTGGAACCGTAGACAAAGCCAATGAATTGATGGAAATGATGCAACAAGAAAACTTAGGCTACCTTGCCGTAAGTTTAGGTTTTTATAAAACATTATTCTCTTGCAGCGGAAGTTCTACCTCATCTGAAATTCCTGAAGAAGAAAGAATTTCCATGGGACTTTCTGATGGATTGATTAGATTTTCAATTGGTTTAGACCATGACATTGAAAGAACTTACCAAAAAATGAAAGCTTGTATGGTGAAAGTGGGAATTCTTTAGACATGAGATTAGAGAGAGAGCCAAGAGCCAAGAACCGAGAGCCAAGAACCAAAAACTGACCTTGTGTCAGTTTTTTTTATTTGGCAAAATATTGGTAAAGTGAAAAGAAACGGAAGCAAACTTCTAGCCCAGATTGAAGCGAAAATCCTTTTTTTTCTTAAAAAAAAAGATTGCAGCGGAAAGCTGGACTGCGTTTGAAAGAATTTACAAAATGTCTTGCTCCTTATCAAATTTTAAAAAATTATCTTTGCAATATGGATTTACAATTTATCGTAAGAGAACCCGAAAATATTACGCCAAATTCTCAACTTTTGGTGATGATTCATGGTTATGGAAGTAATGAAGAAGATTTATTTTCTTTTCGTCATGATTTGCCAGAAGATTGGATTATCGTGAGTTATAGAGCTCCAAAAATGACCGATTATAATGGTTTTTCTTGGTACGACATTGATTTTAACGATGCTGAAAAATTTATAGATGTAGAACAGGCGGTAGATTCTATGAAAGCGATTATGAAATCTATTGACAACATTAAACATCATTATCAGTTAGAAGGGAAAACGAATATGATGGGATTTTCGCAAGGCGGAATTCTTACGTATGCTATGACGCTTACTTATCCAGAATATTTTCAGAAAATAGCTTGTTTAAGTGCTTATCCAGAACCTAAAATCCTTAAAAACATTAAAGGCAAAAAAGAAATTCAGCATCTTAGATTTTTTATTTCTCATGGAACTGAAGACGCCGTAATTCCATTAGATTGGGGAAGAAAAGCAGCAGATTTCTTGTATGAACTGGGTGCATTTTTCACTTTCAGAGAATACATGAACGGACATGGCGTGAATCAAAAAAACTACATGGATTTAATTAATTTCTTTAAAAACAATTAGTTACAACTACACTTAACATAATAAAATAAACTTAAAGTAAACTTAAGTTCTTTTTCTTTTCATTGGTTTGTTTTTTGTTATTTCAAAACAAACACAAATGATGAAAAGAAAAAACATTGCTTTTTTATTTTCATTTATATCTTTTTTGGCATTATCTCAAGGTTACACCGGAAACGTAGGTGTGAACACAAGTACGCCCACGCAAAATTTGGATATAAATGGAGATGTTGCTGGTAGCAAACTTACCAGCAATCTTTCGGACCTCTCTTCTACAGGACTAGTGGTCTTATCTACATCTGATGGAACATTAAAAGCAGTTCCGAAAAATAAAATTTCTCCATTGGTTACAGAAAACGCTGGAACGATTATTTCTACGGGTTCAGAATTTATTGTAGCTCAGGAATTTTATTCGGATTTATCGGCAGATCAAACCATCAACTCTACAACTCCACAGATTATCACCAACTTAAATGCTGAAGTTTTTGATAACATGAGCTTATACAATAATGGAAGTTTTCAAGTCAAAGAAAATGGCACTTATGTAATTCTCATCAGTTTACAAATTAGCGCCAATACTGCTCTTACCAATCCATTTATTGGCGTTAGAAATCTCACCAATAACACTTGGATTTGCGGAGTAAATGACAGTTTTACAGCTTTTGGAGGAAGCACAGGAAACAAAACTCAGAATTATTTCATGTATAGTGGTGTAGATTTAGTCAAAGGAATCAATTATGCTTTTGCAGGATTTTCTGCTTCTTCTACCGAATCTTTTACCATAAAAAAAGATGCGATTGATTCTTCAGGTATCGGAATGGTATCATCTGTAATGTTAAGACGCTTAAAATAACTCTCATGAAAAAGATTATAATATTATTATTTGTATCCATTTTTAATTTTGGAAAATCCCAATACGTAGGAGTTAACAACCAAAATCCTAAAGTTGCTTTAGACGTTAAAGGAGATCTAAGAGTGAGAAGTTTAGAGACCGCTAGTTCGTTTAGCCTTTCAGATAATTTTGTTCTATCTGACACCAATAATAAACTAAAAACGGTAAAATTTAATGATTTAAACTTACCTCAAGTTTCAAAAATTGGAACAGTAATGTCCGTTATCAATAATAAGCTAGACATTGCACCAGAAGTTGTAGTTCAAGCCACAGCAAACCAAACCACCAATGGTGTAGGAAATCCAGTAGTGCTAAACGTTTTGAACAAAGAATTGGTAGATAATTATAATGCTTATTCTAATGGTGTTTTTACTTGTCCAGTTTCAGGGGTTTATATGGTCATCTTATGTTATCAAACAACCTCTGTTAACACTTCTAATTATTCCGCTAATAATGTAGTGGGAATTTGGGATGACATCGCCAATCGTTGGATTGCAAGAATTAATGACACCAACATGGCAATCAATACAACCAATGCTATTAAAACTGCTAAACTTATGACCGCCATTAACATGACAGAAGGAAATACTTATTCCATGCGATTTATTGCGGGAGTAACTGGCTCTACTACCAATACCGTAACTGTTCTGGGAAATACCAACCTTGTGAATACAGAAAATTCTCCATCTATGTTAAGAATTATAAGAATTAAATAACCATGAAAAATTTATTATATATTTTAATTTTTACTACACTTCAAGTTAATGCTCAAAGTAAATTGGGCATTAACACCAGTGAACCTACTCACGAATTAGATGTAAATGGAACGATGCGTGTTAGAAATTTAGCAAATACTCAACCTTATGTAAGTTCAGATTTATTAGTGTGGGCGGAAAATGGAGTTTTAAAAACAACAGACAAAGGAAAAGTATTCCCTACTATCCCTACACAAACAGGAACTCTTATTTCTGACGGAAACAAAGTTATGGTCGCTCAAGAATTTGAAATTCAGATGAATAACGATCAATCATTCACCTCAATTACTCCTACTGTAATCAGTAATCTAAATGTAGAAATTTTAGATAATTTACAGGAAATAGGACTTTTTGGATTCCAGAATGGAACATTTCAAACCAATGAAACGGGATATTATTCAGTATTTTTTAATTTACAAGTGAACAATACCACTAATAATAATCCAGTTTTTGGAATTTGGGATGACAGTGCCAATACTTGGGTAACTGCAACCAATGATTACTACTCTGCCGCAATTACAGACCCAAACTATAGTGCACTAAGACTTCAATCTTACACCCTATACACTTCTGTGAAATTAACCGCTAATAAAACCTATTCAGTAAGAGCAAAAACGAATGGTGGAACAATTACCATAAAAAAACTAAGTGCCGGGAGTACTGGAGAAGGTCCTGTAACTCAATTATCTATCAGAAGAATTTATTGATAGTGTCAAAAATATTTTAATTTTAGATTGAGTATAACTATTAATAACGGCTTTTTGGCATAAATATTGTATCTATTAAAAAATATTTTTCCTCCTAAAAACACAAATGAAATTTAAACCTTTGAGGGAAATCGAACACAAATGATGAAACAAAAAATCCTTATTTTCATAAGGATTTTTTTATTTTCAATATTTTAAGAATTCATTAATTCTTCTATTTCTTCTACTTCAATTGGAATGTTTTTCATCAGATTAAAAGCAGGCCCAGAATTCTGAATCACCATATCATCTTCTATTCTCACACCGAAACCTTCTGCTGGAAGATAAATTCCCGGTTCTACGGTAAACACCATGTTTTCTACAAATTTATCTTTTAGAATTCCGTAATCATGGGTATCAAGACCTAAATGGTGAGACGTTCCGTGCATCATGTATTTTTTGTAAGCTGGCCAATTTTTATCTTGGTTTTGAACATCAGCTTTGTCAAGAAGTCCTAATTCTAAGAATTTAGACGTGTAGAATTCTCCACATTCTTTATGATAATCATACCAATTATTTCCAGGAACTAAAAGAGAAGTCGCAAAGTTTTTCATGTCTAATACTGCATTATAAATCTCCTTTTGTCTCGCTGTAAATTTACCATTCACAGGAATCATTCTGGTAAGATCAGATGAATAATTAGCATATTCTGCACCGATATCTAATAAAATTAAATCTCCATCTTTACATTGCATATTATTAGCAATATAATGCAATACATTAGCGTTTTCGCCACTTGCAATAATGGGTGTATATGCAAAACCTTTACTTCTATTTCTCAAAAATTCGTGCATGAGTTCTGCTTCAATTTCGTATTCCCAAACTCCAGGTTTCACGAAAGAAAGCAATCTTCTTACACCTTTTTCGGTGATATTACACGCTTTTTGTAATAATTCTATTTCTTCCGGCTCTTTGATGCTTCTCAAATGCTGAAGAATAGGATTACTTCTTAAAATTTCATGAAGCGGGAACTCTCTTTTTACTCTTTCGATGAATCTGTCTTCACGAGTTTGCACCTCTAAAACCGCTCTATAATGCTCATTTCTATTGAGATAAATATTTTCGGCTTCGTTCATCAAATTATAGAAAATTCTATCAAAATCTGATAACCAAAGTACTGTTTTCACTCCAGAAACTTCAGTGGCTTTTTCTTTAGTCAATTTTTCGCCTTCCCAAATAGCGATATGTTCATTGGTTTCTCTTAAGAAAAGAATTTCGCGGTGTTCTTCATTGTAAGCATCAGGAAAAATCAACAAAATGCTTTCTTCTTGGTCTACTCCGCTCAGATAAAAAATATCTCTGTGCTGCGCAAAAGGCATGGTAGAGTCTGAACTTATTGGATAGATGTCATTAGAATTAAAAACCGCCAAAGAATTAGGCTGCATTTTTTCTACAAACTTTTTACGATTTTTGATAAAAAGTGAACTAGAAATTTGTTCGTATTTAGTAGTCATTGTATGAAAATTAGAAAGTGTGGTAAAGTTAATGAATTTTGAAAAAAGCGATAAGGCTTTAGCACCATTAATTTTACGTTAATTTTTCCGTTAATTTTTTAAATTGTTTTTCGGCATCTTTTCCTTCATATAAAATACTGAAAACTGTGTTGATGATTGGCGTTTTCAGTTTCTTTTCGTAAGCAATTTCATAAATTCCACGAGTAGCGTAATACCCTTCTGCAACCATGCTCATAGATTGCACCGCAGATTTCACAGTGTATCCTTTACCAATAAGATTTCCTAAATTTCTATTCCTAGAAAAAAGCGAATAAGCCGTTACCAATAAATCTCCTAAATATGCACTATCATTAACTTCTCTATGCTCTGGATAAACTGCATCTAAAAACAATTCCATTTCTCTTATTGCATTAGAAACCAAAACCGCATTAAAGTTATCACCATAACCTAATCCACTTGCAATTCCTGCCGCAATAGCATAAATATTTTTAAGAATAGCACTGTATTCATTGCCTAGAATATCTTTAGAACAACTTACCTTGATATAATCCGAAGTAAAAAGTTCTCTAAGCGCATCAATATGTTCTTTTTCTGCTGCTGCAATCGTAAGATAAGACAATCTTTCCATCGCCACTTCTTCTGCGTGACAAGGTCCTGCAATTACCGCTTGACTTCTGAAACCAATTTTAAAAACATCTCTTAAATAATGTGCTACTACATCATTATGTTTAGGAACAATCCCTTTGATTGCAGAAACGAATAATTTTCCTTCGTAATCGCAAGTCATTTTTTCTATTGCATCTGCAAGATAGATAGAAGGAGTTGCCAAAACTACGATATCACAAGCAGAAACCAACTCATTAATATCTGTAGTGATTTTCAGTTTTTTTATATCAAAAGCAACCGCAGTAAGGTAATTAGGATTATGGCCGCGCAATTCTAGAGCTCCTTTTACAAACTCATTTCTTACGCACCAATGCACCAATTTCGCATTTTCTAATAGCATTTTTACAATTGCCGTAGCGAAACTGCCGCTTCCTACAACCCCAACAGTTGGCAATTCTTTGCCTTTCTTTTTAGCCATTTTAAAAAATTTGGTAGAAAAACAAAGATACAAATTATAGTGAGAAGCTAAACCTTAAAAAAATCATATTAACAAAAATAGATTTCACAGATTGACTTTACCTACTGAGTTTAAAGTATAATAAAAGCAATAATAAACCATTATTTTTAACAAATTTATACTTTTATTAACAATACTTTGGCATAATTTTTATCATAATTCATCGTTTTTGGATGAGCAAAAACATTGATTTAAAATATTTTAATTAATTTTGGCGTCGCTAAAAATTGAAAAACTGAGAAAAAAGTAATGAAGAAATTTTTTATAAAAAAGAAGAATGTTCAGCTATTCATGGGCGCTCTTCTTTTCGTTATCCTTCTGCAAAGTTTTGTTATTGCAAAATTATATTCAGAAAAAGATGACAAAAATTATCAAGTCAATTTAGTAAAAATCAACACCCAAAAAGACAGCTTAGATTTCTTTAAATTAAAAAATGATTTAGCCGCTGTAGACAATACAGTAAGAACAATCAACAATTATTTAAAGGCAAAAAACGCCTCTAATCTAAGTATAGAAGCACTATCTAGAGACAGCTTATCTAGTTCGGTTTATCTGTCTAATCAAAGTTCTAGATATTCTGAATATCTTGTAGAATTAGAAAAACGTTTACAGCAAGTTCCAGTTGGTCACCCAATAAATAACGGTTTTCTTTCTTCTAATTTTGGGATGAGAAAAAATCCTATTCCGTCTAAGAAAATCCTACTCGCTTCTGCAAGACCTCTTGCTATTTCATCTGAAAAAATAGAAAAAGACAGCGCTGGAAATGTAATCAACAAAAGCAACGTTAACGTAGCATCAAAAAACGCTGCTCCTGCTGAAAAAGACCAAATGCAATTCCACAAAGGAATAGATTATGGAGTAAGTTATGGTAGCGATGTAATGTGTACTGCTACTGGAAAAGTGATTTTTGCAGGTCAAAAAAGTGGTTACGGGAGCTGTGTAATCATCAGTCATGGTAATGGTTTAGCAACGCTTTACGCTCACCTTTCTAAAATTAATGTAAAAGCCAACCAAAGTGTAAAAGCAGGAGAAGTAATCGCACAATCTGGCAATTCTGGAAGAAGCACCGGTCCACATTTGCATTACGAAGTTCATAAGAACAATACACCTGTAAACCCTAAATTATTTCTGAATTTATAAAAATCGAAATATAAAATTTGAAGAGAGCATCCACTTGATTGGATGCTTTTTTTTATTTAACTTTAGTGAAAATTTTGGGTCATGAAAAAAGACAAAGTTCCTAAAAAAGACAAACAGAAGTCTACAAAAAAGAATTCCAAGGAAAAGAAGGAAATCATTATCAATGAAAATTCTTCGCCAGTTTGTTTTGCTAAAAGTAAAGAAATAAGAGACGAATACCAATAAAAAAACTGACTCTAATTAAAGAATCAGTTTTATAATAGTTTTATTGAATTAATAAGCCGCTGTAAATCTTTGTTTCACAAACTGATTATTTTCTAATTCGTCTACCAAAGCTACGGCTACATCTTCTACAGAAAGAACACTTCTTCCGTTTTCATCAAAAACAGGATTTTCTAACGCAGTTCTATAGGTTCCTTTTCTTAAACCTGCTGTTCCTTGATGCATTTCTATGGCTGGAGAAAAGAATGTCCAATCTAGATTCTCATTCTTTTTAATCATTTCTAAATATTGTCTTGCTGCTTCTGCGCCTAGTTTAATCTCCGCTGGAAATTCTGGAGTATCTATTAATTGAAGGTTTTCAGCAATATATAAACTTCCTGCTCCACCAACAGTAATAAATCTTTTTACACCAGATTCTTCTACCGCTTTTTCTATGCTAGTCGCTCCTTTTAAGAAATCTTCGAAAATATTAGGATTCGTCCAACCCGGATTAAATGCGCTAATCACCGCATCATTTCCTTTTAATATTTCTGATAATTCAGCTGTATTATAAATATCTGCAGTTACTGCTTTTACATTTTCTGATTCTTCGATTTTAGAAGTATTTCTAGCCAATGCATTTACAAAATATCCTCTATTTGCTAATTCTTTTACTACTTGAGTGCCTACAAAACCTGTTGCACCAATGACTGCGACTTTTTTCATTTTTATATATTTTAAATTGTAATGATTTTTGTTACATTTATACTTAAAAAAATTTTATTTGAATTGTTCTATAAAATTTTTCAATGATTTTTCTTTTAAGAAATTAACCACTACCTCATCTGTTTCAGAAAAAAGAAGATCCAAATGCTGATTAATCACTTTTCCTACTTCACATTGCGGATTAGGATGTTGATTTTTTTTACCTAAAACCTCTGAGTTTTTTACGGCATTGTAAATTTCGGCAATTGTAATTTGGTTGAGGTTTTTCCCTAATCTAGTGCCGCCTTCTTTACCCTTTTTGCTTTCTACCAAACCTGCTTCTCTAAGTACAGAAATTTCTTTTCTAACAACTACCGGATTTACATTAATGCTTCCAGCTAACCAATCAGAAGTATGCCATTCTTCTGGTTTAGAACCAAGAATAGTCATAATATGAAGCGCTGTGGAAAATCGAGTATTGTTCATTTCTGATGCAAAGATATAAAAATTTTTAATTGTAATAAATTTTATTACATTAAATTAAAAATTCTAAAAAAAGACCTCAATTACTGAGGTCAAAACTATATTATATGAAAAGTTAAAATCAGTTTTTAGATTTTAAATCTGAAAACTCTTTTTCCGCCTTAAAAACAGGTTGTACTTTTTTAACAATTATATCTTTATTCAACTGAAATTCTGCACTTTGTTTTACATCCAAAGAAGATGCACCGATAGAAATTTTATACGTACCAGCTTCGGCGATCCAAGAAGATTGCGCTGTAACGAAAGAAGCCAAATCTTCTGGTTTTAGTTCCATTGTAACAATTTCGCTTTCGCCAGGTTTTAATTCTTTGGTTTTGGCAAAAGCTTTCAATTCTGCATTCGGTTTATCCACCAATTTATGAGGTGCAGAAAGGTACAATTCTACAATTTCTTTTCCTGAAACTTTTCCAGTATTGGTGATTTTAACGGTTAATTTCAAGTTATTTTTAAAAGTTGAATTGCTCAATTTCAAATCAGAATATGAAAAATCGGTATAAGATTTCCCAAAACCAAATTCATAAGAAGGTTTTACCTTAAATGTATTGAAATAACGATAACCAACATAAATTCCTTCTTCATAAGTAACCTCTTTTGGATTTTCTGTAGGAGTTCCGAGCCAATTTTTAGCAGAAGGTGTATCTTCATATTTCATTGGGAAAGTCATCGTTAATTTACCAGAAGGATTTACTTTTCCTGCCAAAACATCGGCTACAGAATTTCCGCCTTCTTGTCCGGGTTGCCACGCCAAAAGAATAGCATCTACTTTATCTTTCCAAGAAGCAGTTTCTATCACTCCGCCAATATTCAGAATCACCACCACTTTTTTGCCTTTTTCGTGAAAAGCTTTAGAAACTTTGTCAATTAAAGCAATTTCGTCTTTTCCTAGATTGAAATCATTATCTACAACTCTATCACCACCTTCACCAGAATTTCTACCTAAAGTTAAAAAAGCAATCGCAGAATTTTCTGCTTGTTTATTGATAAAATCCTCCGTCATTTCCATTTCTGGCAAACGTTGTGGCAACGCCAAAATTCCTTGAGATTTACGTCTTTCTTTTTCGGCTAAAGCTTCTTTTTCGGCAAAAGGAACGTATAAATTGGTCAATTCTTGGTCTATTTTAAAATCTGCATTATTCAAACCTTCTAGAAGCGAAACCGTGTGTTTATTGTTTACACTTCCGCTACCAGTTCCACCTGTAATAAAATCGTAAGAAGTAACTCCGAAAAGTGAAACCACCTCATTTTTTGAAGAAAAAGGTAACGCATTATTGTCATTTTTCAGCAAAACCATTCCTTCGGAAGCAGCATTTCTCGCTACTTGAGAATTTTGAGTTAAATTTGGCTGATTAGAATATTTATAATCTTTAAAAACTGGAGATTTAAACGCCAATTCTAGAATTCTTTTCACGTTTTTATTGGCTATTTCTTGAGATAATTTCCCTGAATTTAAAGCATCTACTAATTCTTTTTTCTGAATGGAAAGTCCGGGCATTAACAAGTCATTTCCTGCGTTCATCTGTGCTACCACATCGCTGCTTTGTTTTTTCATAATAGCTTCAAATCCTTCAAAACCACCGAACCAATCTGTCATTACCAAACCTTTGTAACCCCATTCATCGCGTAAAATTGTCGTCAATAAATCTTTACTCGCCGAAGTATAAACACCATTAATTTTATTGTAAGAAGACATCACCGTCCAAGGTTGAGATTCTTTGACAGCAATTTCAAAATTTTTGAGATAAATCTCTCTCATTGCTCGTTCAGAAATTTGCTCATCGATGGTTAATCTATTGGTTTCTTGATTATTTGCCGCAAAATGTTTGATAGAAGTTCCCACGCCATTTTCTTGAATTCCGTTTACATAAGCAGCTGCAATTTTTCCAGAAATTAAAGGGTCTTCAGAATAATATTCGAAATTCCTTCCACATAATGGATTTCTATGAATGTTAAGAGCAGGAGCCAAAAGTACATCTACGCCATATTCTTTCACTTCGTTTCCCATTGCTTTTCCCACTTGTTTTATCAAATCTGTATTCCAAGTAGAAGCAAGAGAAGTTCCTACAGGAAATGCGGTTGCGTAATAGGTTTTATTATCATTTTCTCTGGTTGCATTAATTCTAAGTCCAGCTGGTCCGTCTGCAACAATTACAGAAGGGATCCCAAATCTTTCTAAAGCAAACGTTCCGCCAGCTGCACCAGGAACTTTATTTTTTACAGAATTTCCTACCGTTTGAAAATTTTCTGTAAAACCAGGCATTCCAATTCCGATGAGAAGCGATGCTTTTTCTTCATTAGTCATTTGTTTGATAATGGCATCAATTCTTTTGTCAACAGACAATCTGGTGTCCTCCCAAAGGTCTAGTTTTCCGTTTTTATTTAAATCAATAAAGGTTTTCCCATTATTGGTGATGGTATTTTGAGCGTTGATAGATGAACTTAGCATTGAAGCCAATAACAGCGCGAAAATTTTAGAATTTTTCATAAGAATTTGATTAAAGTTTTATTTGAATAATAACGGTAAAAAATCATTGAGGTAAACTCTCCAATTGCTCCAAGTATGTCCACCTGTAGATTCTACGTATTGGTATTTGAAGTTCATTCCGTCTAATTTTTGTCTGAAATCTGCCACATTTTTGTACAAGAAATCATCTTTACCAATTCCTATCCAATAAAGTTTGAATTGATTATTCAATTGTGCTTTTAACTTTTCGTCTAAATTTTTATAAATCTCAGAAGTTGCATTTTGAGGAGGCATCACTGCTGGAGAAAATAAACCTACATAACCGAAAGTTTTAGGATAATTAGCAGAAATATAAAGCGAATGAAAACCACCCATCGATAAACCAGCAATAGCTCTGCTGTTGACATCCGTTTTTACTCTGTAATTACTTTCTGTAAAATCTATAATTTCTTTAAAATAAGTTTCCATGTCTGCATTGAAAACATCTGGAGTCATCATTACCGGCTTGTAAAAACCTTTGGCACTTTCTCCAGGAGCTGCTGCATTGCTGGTATGTCCGTTAGTCATTACCACAATCATAGGTTTCGCTTTTCCTTGCGCAATGAGATTATCTAAAATTTGAGAAGCTCTACCAAGTGTCATCCAAGCTTCTTCGTCACCGCCAACTCCGTGTAAAAGATATAAAACGGGCAATTTTTCTTTAGAATTTTCGTAACCAGCTGGTGTATAAATGGTGATTCTCCTATCGGTTTTCAATCCTTTTGAAGGATACCATCTTTTAGAAACCGTTCCGTGTGGAACATCTTGAACTTTATAATTTTCAGATTTTGGTCCGTCTATGTAAACCATATTCATCACATTGGCTATGTCTCTCACCAAATACACATTATTAGGATCATCTACTTTTACACCATCTACAATAAATGAATAGGTGTACAAATCTGGCTGAAGATTATCTTGAGTAATTTCCCAAACTCCGCCTTCCTTTTTTTGTAAATCAACTGTTCCAGGTTCCCAACCTTTTGGCGGAAGCCAATTTCCCATCAATTTTACAGATTTTGCTTCGGGAGCTTTTAACCGAAAAGTGATGCTACTGCCTTTAACTTCTGGCGAAACGAGTTCTTTTTTACCAGAAAAATCTAAACTCTCTTGTGCATTAACTACAGCAAAACTCAGGATTAGAGCTACTGTAATGGTTTTTAATATTTTCATTGGACTAAAGTTTTACTTTTTCATTGCTTCAATTAGAAGCATTACAATATTACATTGATTTTCTTAACCTTCAAAGAAAAAATTGTAAAAATTTTAATTTGATTTATTTTGTGATTTAATATTACATTTGTAGAGAGAAACGAACTATGGATTTTAAAGAAATCATCATCAATAATTCTAAGAAAGCTTATGAAATGTATGTTCCGCATATTTCTGTGGATACCGTAATTTTTGGCTTTAACGGAGATCAACTGAAAGTTTTACTTCTTAAAATGAAGTTTAACCACCAATATTTTTTACCAGGCGGTTATATGAAAAAGGAAGAAAATTTAGAATCTGCAGCTATTAGAATTTTGCGAGAAAGAACTCAATTGGATAAAATTTTTCTTCAAGAATTTGCGGTTTTCAGTGAATTGAATAGAAGCGAAGAAGCCTTCAAAGATTTTCCAGACGATTTGTGGCACAAAAAAAGATTTATTTCTGTAGGCTATTATGCGTTGGTAAACCATAAAGATGTTTCGCCAATTGGTGATGAATTAAGTGAATCTTGCGACTGGATTATTTTAGATGAATTAGAAAGTCAGAATATCACAATGGATCACAAAAAAATCATAGAAAAAGCACTCAACACTCTCAGAGAACAAATTTCTCACAAACCCATCGGATTGAATTTGTTACCCGAAAAATTCACACTTTCAGAGCTTCAAAAATTGTACGAAGCCATTCATGGAAGAACTTTAAATCGTGGAAATTTTTACAGAAAAATTAAAAATATAGGAATTCTAAAAAAATTAGACGAAAAAAGAAAAGGTGGTGCCCATAAAGCTCCGGATTTATATACATTCGACCAAGAAAATTATTTCAAAATTTTAGAAAACGGTATTAATAATTGGTAAAAAGACAACTCAATTGATAAAAAAAACAAAATCCTCAGAAATTCTGAGGATTTTGTGGCCCAGCTTGGGCTCGAACCAAGGACTTGCTGATTATGAGTCAGCTACTCTAACCAACTGAGTTACAAGGCCAAATATTTATAATAAAATATCTTTATTTCAATTGGGTGTGCAAATGTAAGATTTTTTCGGAAAATTCAAAAAAAAATTAAGGTTTTTCTTGGCACAATTCTACCAAAACCCCATTTGTAGACTTAGGATGTAAGAAAACCACCAACTTATTATCTGCGCCATCTTTTGGCTCTTCGGAGATGAAAACGAAACCTTCTGCTTTTAATCTTTCTATTTCAGCTCTAATATCTTCTACCCCGAAAGCAATATGGTGAATTCCTTCTCCTTTTTTGTCGATAAACTTCGCAATAGGACTTTCTGGATTGGTGGCTTCCAAAAGTTCTATTTTGCTTTCTCCTAATTGATAAAAAGAGGTAGTTACGCCTTCTCTTTCTACGGATTCTTGTTTATAGTTGCTTTTCCCAAGAAGTTTTGCAAAAAGATTGTCTGATGTTTCTAAATTTTTAATAGCGATTCCTAAGTGTTCTATTTTCATTGTTGTAATTTTTTTAATTCATTTTCTGCTTGAGATTTAGCTCTATCATCTCCATATTTTTTAACCAATTGATAATATTTTATGGCATTGGTCTTGTCACTCTTCATTTTGTATGAATAAGCAAGATTGTTCAAAACAATAAAATCTTCTGGAGCTAACTTTTCTGCTTTTAAAAGATAAGATAAAGCTTCGTCATAATTTTTAGAAATTAAAGAAACAATTGCTAAATTAGAAAGACTCTCTACATGATTTGGATAATATTTAAGCACTTCTTCATTTATTTGTTTCATATATTTCAACAAAGAATCATTATTGGTATCGTAAATTTGATTGTTGTAATCTTGGATAGATAACAAAAATTCTTTTTCTCCACCATCATAATTGGCATCTTCACTCCATAACCATTGATTATTATTTTGAGAAGAATATTGAATCGTTTTTACAATCTCATTAGAAAAATTTTCATAATCTTCTAGTTGCCCTAAAATATATATTTTACCAAAACGAATATCTAATCTGTTAGGAAATTTAGAAATTCCTTCATCAAAATATTTAAAAGTTTTCTGAAGCAAATTTGCATCATAATGATTCTTAGATGAGAGATAAGCTACAGTTTTTCCATTATCATCCTTAAGTTCAAAACCTTCAGTCTTAGGAAGATTTTGATCCAGAGAAACTACTTCTTTTCTACTTTTATTGAAATAATAATTAACTGATGAAACAAAAAACTCTGCGTTTGGATTTTTTTCCCAATCTTTTAAAAGTTTTTCGATAGCTATCATATCTCCATTTTGATAAAACTCTTTGAATTTTTTAAAATTATTATCTTGTCCAAAAGCAATTGTCAAAATTAAAAGGGAGAAAAAAAGAAATAATTTTTTCATGGTATTAGTTTAAAGATAGAAACTTAAAATAAAATCTCAAACAAAAATACTAAATTTGCAACATGAATGAAAGTAACAGACAAAGAAAAGTAGCACAGATTATTCAAGAAGATTTTGCTGAACTTTTTAGAAAACTCGCTTCAGAGAGCAAACAAAATTTTCTAATCACCGTTTCTGATGTAAAGGTAACGGCCGATTTAAGCATTGCTAAAATTTATTTGAGCATCTTTCCGCAAGAATTTAGAACGCCAATTATGAAGGAGATAGACGAAAATAAGTCTTTCTACAGAAATTTTATTGGTCAGAAAATGGCAAAACAAGTGCGAATTATTCCTGAACTTAATTTCTATTTAGACACTACATTAGATGATGTAGAACGTATAGAAAAAGAACTAAAAGGTCAAGGAGACAATCCTATTTTATAAAAAATGGCCAAAGGAAATACCGCTTTTTATATCGCGAGAAGATATCTCATTGCTAAAAAAGGAAGCCAAGCTGTAAGTTTTATTACAGGATTGGCTGCTTTTGCTATGATGGTTGCTGTAGCCGCTATGTTTATTATTATTTCGGTTTTTTCTGGATTAGAAGACCTCAACAAAGATTTTATTTCTAACCTTCATGCAGATCTTACCCTAAAAAGCACTCAAGGAAAAGTTATTCCCAATATTCAAAAAGTAACTTCTACCCTGAAATCTGAAAACGAAATCAGTCATTTTTCTAAAATGATTGAAGAAAAAGTATATATCGATTACAAAAACACAGGAGAAATTGCTTACATAAGAGGCGTAGACTCTGCTTATGTAAAAGTAAACCCTATTGACAAAAATATTTTCTACGGAAGTTATCCTTCATTTAAATTTATGAATGAAGTGATTATGGAAGCTCAACTGAACAACAGATTGGCAATTCCCGTAGCTAATGATGTAAATGTAGCAACTCTTTTTATGCCAAAACCTGGCAAAGGAATCATCAATAAAGAAGAAGACATTTTCAATAAAAAAGATATTTACGTTACTGGAATTTTCCCTGGAAATGACCAGTTGAACAATTACATTATCGCTCCGCTTGAACTGACTTCGGAGTTACTAAATTTACCTAAAAATTCTGCTTACGAAATTGCCATAAAACTAAAAAATCCTGAAAAAGCAGACGCTGTAAAAGAAGATTTACAAAATAAACTCGGCAATCAAGTCACCATAAAAACAAAAGCAGAAGAAAACGCTGCCTTCTGGAAAATGATTAACACCGAAAAACTGATGATTTACCTCATCTTTGCTTTGGTGATTTTTATTACTACGTTTAACCTTGCAGGTGCTATTATTATTCTTCAATTGGATAAAAAAGACCAAGCTAAATCATTGATTTCTTTAGGTTTTACGATTAGCGATTTAAGAAAGACTTATTTCAATACTGGATTACTTATTGTACTGTTTGGTGTAATCTCTGGTTTGATTTTGGGGACGATTATTTGTGTTGTCCAAATACAAACTGGCATTTTCAAAGCTACTGAAACATTACCTTTTCCTGTTAAAATTTTCTGGCCTAATTATTTCTATGTGGCTTTAATAGGACTTTTCTTTGGAATTTCTGTTTCTTGGATTTTTTCTAAAATTAATAAAGAGAACATTATTGAAAATAATTAATTATCCTATTAATAATTATTATAACTTTGTGTCCCTTTTTATTACTTTAACATTATGAAGATTAAAACTTTACTTATTGTAGGACTATTATTTTCTGTAGCAAATATATTTGCTCAAATCCCTACAGGTTATTATGACGGAACAGCTGGTTTATCTGGTGCTGCTCTTAAAACAAAATTAAGCCAAATTATAACAAGTGGTCACCAAGCAAAATCTTATGACAATTTATACAATGGCTACCCAAACACTGATAAAGATAAATACTACGAAAACGATGGTTCTGTATTAGATATGTATTCAGAAAATCCTTCTGGAACAGACCCTTATGTTTACCAACATGGTGTAAAAAAATGTGGTAGCTATAGCACAGAAGGTGATTGTTATAATAGAGAACACTTAGTTCCTCAGAGTTTCTTTGGTTCTGCTTCTCCTATGGTTTCAGACATTCACCACATCCCTCCTACTGATGGAAAAGTAAACGGAATGAGAAGTAATAATCCTTTTGGCGTAGTTACATCTCCTACTTTTACTTCTCAAAACGGCTCTAAATTGGGTAAAAATACTACTGCTGGTTATAGCGGTGTAGTTTTCGAACCAATAGATGCTTTTAAAGGAGATATTGCGAGAATGGTATTTTATTTCGTAACAAGATATGAATCTAAACTTTCTTCATTCTCTACAGGAAATATGTTAGGCGGTTCTGCTTATCCAGGTTTACAAAACTGGGAATTACAAGTATTATTAGCTTGGAATGCGGCTGACCCAGTTTCTCAAAGAGAAATTGATAGAAATAATGCAGCTTACACTTATCAAGGAAATAGAAATCCATATATTGACAATCCTAGTTTCGTAAATTTAGTTTGGGGCGGTTCTACTCCTTCAGTTGATACTGAAGCTCCATCTCAACCTACTAATTTATCTGTTACTGGTTCTACTTCTAGTACCGTTTCTCTTTCTTGGACAGCATCTAGCGATAATGTAGGTATTTCTGCGTATGAAATTTATGTAAACGGAAATTATGTAACAACAGTAACTTCTACATCTGCTGTAATAAGTGGATTAGCTCCTACTACTACTTATGCTTTTTATGTAATTGCTAGAGATGCAGCAGGAAATTTATCTACACAAAGTAATAGTGTAAATGGAACTACTACCGCATCAAGTGGTGGCGAAACTCCTCCAACTTCTTGCGGCACTGAAAATTTTGAAAGCATTCCCGCCGCTTCGTCTTCCTACACCACTAATACTTGGACAAATAATGGAATCACATGGACTGCAGTAGATTCTAGAACAGATCAGACAATCAATGGTAAAGCCATTACTATTGAAGACGGAAGCCTTAGTTCATCTACCATTTCTGGAGGGATTTCTAGTTTAACCGTTACTACACAAATGAAATTTGCTGGAAACCCTGGAACATTCAATCTTTATATTAATGGAGATATGATTGGAACCATTCCTTATTCATCTACAGTTACCACCACTACAATTCCTAATATTAATATTGCCGGAAATACTACCATCAGCATTACAGATAACAGTGCAACGGGTTCTGGTTCTAGAGGTAGAGTTGCCTTTGATGATCTTTCTTGGACTTGCTACACTAACTTAGCAACTGCTGAAAATAACATTCAAGCATTTAACATCTACCCTAATCCTGTTAAAAATAATACCCTTTATGTAACAGGAAAAAATATTGAAAAAATTAAAAGAGTAGAAATTTATAACGTAAATGGAATTTTAGTTCAAGTAATTGAAAAGCCTTTTAGCAATAAAAATTTCATTTCACTTAAAAATACTACTAAAGGAATGTATCTATTAAAATTTGATAATAATTCTTTCAAATTCTTGGTTGAGTAATTTCAATAATTAAAAAATAATGAGAGCCTAAATTTAAATTTAGGCTCTTTTTTATATAACTAACAAAATTCATATAAAAATATATCTAATAAATAGTAATTTTACACCCCCTAAAAATTTATTAAAATGAAGAAGCTAAACTTACTATTTATTGTCTTATTCTCTATGATTAAGGCACAGATTCCTAATGGCTACTATGACACTGCAGCAGGATTAACTGGAGCCGCACTGAAAACAAAACTTTCACAAATTATTACGAATGGACATATTGACAAAGGATATTCTGGACTTTGGACAGCCTACAAAACTACAGATATTGATCAAACTTTTGAAAATGATGGCAGTATTTTAGATATTTATTCTGAAAACCCAACCGGAACAGACCCTTATAAATTCATCGTTACTACAGACCAATGTGGCACTTATTCAGTAGAAGGAGATTGCTATAACAGAGAACATATCGTTCCTCAAAGTTTATTTGATGTAGATAATAATGGTAACGGTGATACACCGATGGTATCGGACATCCATTTCATTAGAGCTACAGATGGAAAGGTAAATGGAATGAGAAGCAACTACCCTTTTGGTAAAGTAGGAACCGCAAGTTACACCTCTGAAAATGGCTCTAAACTTGGTAATTCTGTTTCTCCTAACTATTCAGGAACTGTATTTGAACCTATTGACGCATTCAAAGGAGATGTAGCAAGAATGATTTTTTATTTTGTAACTAGATATGAGTCTAAACTATCTACATTTACTTCTGGAGATATCCTTGGAACCAATACTTTCCCTGGACTTACAGATTGGGAATTAGCCGTTTTACTCTCTTGGCATAATGCAGACCCTGTTTCTCAAGAAGAAATCAATAGAAATAATGCTTCATATACATTTCAAGGAAACAGAAACCCTTACATAGACCATCCAGAATATGTAAATTCAGTTTGGGGAACACCCGTTGCAGATTCTCAAGCGCCTAGTTCACCTAGTAATTTAACATTAGGCACAGTAACTTCTAGTTCTATTGCATTAAGTTGGACTGCTTCAACAGATAACATTGGCGTTTCAGGGTATGATGTCTATATGAACAGCGTACTTAAGACTTCTGTAGTGGGAACATCTGCTACAATTTCAGGCTTAACCTCGTCTACTACTTATAATTTTTATATTATTGCCAAAGATGCTGCTGGAAACACTTCCACTGCAAGTAATACTGTTTCTGGAACCACTACTGCAACATCTGGAGGTGGCGGAACTACACCTGGAAATGAATTATATATTTCTGAGTATTACGAAGGTTTAAGCAATAATAAAGTTTTAGAAATCACTAATCCTACCTCTTCAGTGGTTGCTCTTTCTAATTACTCCATAAAAAAACAAGCAAATGGTGCAGGTAGCTGGACAAATGAACTAGTCCTTTCAGGGAATTTAAATCCAAACGCTACACTAGTCCTCAAAAACGCTTCTACAGCTTTATCTTGCACCTTTACAGCACAATCCGCAAATGCTCCTCTAGATTTTAATGGCAATGACCCCATTGGACTATTTAAATCTGGTACACTGATAGATATATTAGGAACATTAAATAATACTGCTAACTTCGCTATAGATGTAGATTTAAGAAAAAAAATAAATACCCCATCTACTACTTTTAATATTGCGGAGTGGGATTCTTATACAATTACTTCTACCACACCTAATTGTGACAATCTGGGAATAGTAAACCCTTCATCTACACTGAGCACTTATCAAAACATAGACAAAGAATTTACAATCTATCCAAACCCTGTAAAAAATGGAGAAATTTTCTTTAGTGGGACAAATCTAAAAAACATAAAATTTTTAGAAATATATTCAACTGATGGAAAACTTATCAAAAAAGTAAATCAACCTTTTATTAAGAATAACTCCATAAAAGTAAGTGAACTACCAAAAGGAATTTACCTTATAAAAACAGATACAAACTCTCATAAAGTCATCTTACAATAAAGAAAACATCTTCTACAAGCCAAAGCGATTGCTTTGGCTTTTTTATGCAATCCATAAACACTTTCTATTATATATTATTTCTTAAAGAAAATCAAAGTGTTACGTAATTTTTAAAAATAAATGAGAAAAATTAAGCAAATGCTAATTTATGTTAATAGAAAATTGATTAACTTAGAAAGACTAAAAATCAAAGTCATATGAAGACAAAAAATTACCTATTCATGGTGCTTTGCTTAATAAGCACCTCTCTATTTTCTCAAATCCCAACTGGATATTATGACAGTGCAGCAGGTTTATCGGGAGCCGCACTCAAGACTAAACTATCAACAATCATTACCAATGGGCATGTAGACAAGGGATATGCAGGATTATGGACTGCTTACAAAACTACAGACATTGACAAAAACTACGAAAATGATGGAAGCATTTTAGACATGTATTCAGAAAATCCATCTGGTACAGACCCTTACAAATTCATCGTCACTACAGACCAATGTGGGACTTATTCAGTAGAAGGAGATTGTTATAACAGAGAACACGTAGTTCCTCAAAGTTTATTTAATCAAGCTGCTCCTATGGTTTCGGATTTACACCATATTAGAGCTACAGATGGAAAAGTAAACGGAATGAGAAGCAATTATCCTTTCGGTAAAGTTGGAACTGCAACTTTCACTTCTAGAAATGGAGGAAAACTAGGAAATTCTGTTTCTTCAGGTTATACAGGAACTGTTTTCGAACCAATTGACGAATTTAAAGGAGATATCGCGAGAATGATTTTCTACTTTGTAACAAGATATGAATCTAAACTTTCTGGATTCAGTACTGGTAATATGCTAGGAACATCTACCTATCCAGGTTTACAAACTTGGGAAAGAGACGTACTTTTAGCTTGGCATAATTTAGACCCAGTTTCTCAAGCAGAAATTAATAGAAATAACGCTTCTTATACTTTTCAAGGAAACAGAAATCCTTTTATTGATAAACCAGAATATGTAGCTTTAATCTGGGGTGGAACTTCTACAGACACTACTGCTCCTACAGTTCCTACTAATTTAACAGCAAGTTCAATCACTACAACTTCTGCTACAGTTTCTTGGACTGCTTCTACTGATAATATAGGTGTAACTGGTTATAAAGTTTTCAGAAACGGAACTCAAGTTGGAACTTCTACTTCTACGTCTTACAACCTAACTGGCTTAACAGCAGGAACCACTTATTCTATTACTGCTCAAGCTTATGACGCAGCAGGAAATTCTTCTGCAAGTTCTACCGCTTTATCTTTAACTACTACAAACAATACATCTGATACTACAGCACCATCTGTACCTTCTGGATTAACTTCAAGTAGCATTACCCAAACTTCGGCTACAGTTTCTTGGACGGCTTCTACTGATAATGTTGGCGTTACAGGTTACAAAATTTTTAGAAACGGAACTCAAGTTGGAACTTCTACTTCTACATCTTATGGCTTAACTGGTTTAACAGCTGGAACTACTTATTCTATTACTGTTCAAGCTTATGATGCAGCTGCGAATTCTTCTGCAAGTTCTACCGCTTTATCTTTAACTACTACAGCAGCTGCAACTTTCACAGAATTATATTTTTCAGAATATTTAGAAGGAAGCAGTAATAACAAAGCCATTGAAATAAGCAATAGAACGGGTTCTTCAATCGCATTATCTGCTTATTATATCAAAAAACAAGTAAACGGTTCTACAACTTGGACTGCAGTTGCTACATTATCTGGAACTTTGGCCAACAATACCACTTATGTAGTGGCTCATAGTTCTTATGCACTTACTTGTGGGGGAACCATCAATTTAAAAACTACTAATTTAGATTTCAATGGAAATGATACAGTGGGTTTATTCAAAAATAATGTTTTGATAGACATTATCGGAACTTCTGGTTCATCTGCAAACTTTGCATTAGATGTAACATTGAGAAGAAACGTTTCTAAACCTAGAACTACTTATTTAGCATCAGAATGGACTTCTTATTCGGTAGATACTTGCACCAACATTGGAACTGTAAACCCAACAGGAACTGCGAGAATGATGCCTAATCAAAATCTAAATTCAGAAATCAGCATTTATCCAAATCCTGTTCAAAATAAAGAAGTTTTCTTTAAAGGAAACATTCAAGGAGTGGAAAATGTAAAAGTGTATGACATGAACGGGAAATTAGTTTACGAAGCTGTAAAACCTTTTGCTAAAACCAATAAACTTACTCTTAAAAACTTACCAAAAGGCAACTACATTATCACCTACGATAATCAAAGCCAAAAGTTAATCATAGAATAAACTTGATACAAATCATTGCAAGGCTGGAATAATTTCCAGCCTTTTTTATTACCTTTGAATTATGGAAAAATCAGTAAAATTAGGTTTGGTAGGAAGAAATATTTCCTACTCGTTTTCAAAAAAATATTTCGAACAGAAATTTCAAAAACTTTTCTTGAAAAACCATTCCTATGAAGTATTTGATATCGAAAATCTTCAGAATATTCCTGAAATTTTTCAGACTGAAAATCTTGTAGGACTTAATGTGACCATTCCATACAAAGAACAAATTATTCCTTATTTAGATGAATTGAGCGAAGAAGCCCAAGAAATAGGCGCCATCAATTGTATTTCCATCAAAAACAGAAAAACAAAAGGTTTCAATACCGATGCATTTGGATTTGAAAAAACACTTCTTCTGCACAAAAAACCAAACCAAAAATCTGCCATCGTTTTAGGAAATGGCGGTGCTGCAAAAGCCGTTCAATTTGTGTTAAAAAAGAATAATATTCCGTTTATTACCGTTTCTAGAAATACAGAAATTAATTATAAGAATCTCACTGAAAATCAAGTCCTAGAAAACCTCATCATCATACAATGTACACCAGTAGGAACTTTTCCTAATGTAGAAGAAACTCTTGTCTTCCCATTTGAAAATATTACAGAAAATCATCTCGTTATCGATTTAATTTACAACCCTACTCTTTCTAAATTTTTAAAAAACGCTGCAGAAAAAGGCGCAAAAACCATTAACGGTTATTTCATGCTAGAACAACAAGCCGAAAAAGCTTGGGAAATTTGGAATGAAGAACTGTAAACACTTCTGAGCCATCACAGATTTAGACTGATGTATTTTTTGAAAGTGAGCACAATTATCGCTTTCAAAAAAATTGCATATTTCATAAAAAACCCTTAATTTAGTGCCGAAATGCGTTCAAACATTCAAAAAAGTGTTTGAAAAAGCATATTACTTTTAAAATTAATTTGCTATGATTACAGATAACCCTAATTCTGAAGCTCAAGAGAACATTGTAAACCCAAACGAAGAAACTGCTAATCAATCTGTTGCTCCTCAAGAAAGCCATGATTCAGAAGTTCATGAAGAAGAAACTCATGATATGGTAGAACACCACGAACATGAAAAAATGACTTCGGGTGAATTAATGACCAAGTTAGAAGCACTGATTAATGCAGAAGATGCAGGAGCTAATCATAAAAAATTTAATGCAGTAAAAGAAATGCTTCTTCACAAAATAAACCTAGAAAGTGAAGACCAAAAAGAAGCAGATGCACATTATGAACATCCTCTTCAATCAAAAATTTCTGCACTGAGCAATATTTTCAAAGAAAAATATGATGTTTTCCACAGAAAACAAGAATCTGAGCAAAAAGACAATCTCGAAAAGAGAATCTCAATCATAGAAAAATTAAAAAATCTTTACACGCATTCTGAACCAAACACCAATCTTTTCCGCGCCATCAGAGAAATTAAAGAAGAATGGAGCAACGCTGGACAAGTAGCAAAATCAGAATTCAAAAACCTTAACAATAATTATTTCTACCATTTGAATAATTTCTATCAAATGTTAGATTTAAATAAAGAATACAGAGAACAAGAATATGCACATAATCTAGAAAAAAGACAGCATATTATTGCCAGAGCCAAAGAATTACAAAACGAACCTGTAGTACAAAAAGCATTAAACGAATTACAATTTTTGCACAAACTTTGGAAAGAAGAAGCAGAACCAGTTGCTGAAGAATTCCGTGATAAAACTTGGGAAGAATTCAAAGAAATTTCTAACAAAATTCACGAAAGAAAATCAGAATTATTAGCCGTAATCGAAGGTGAACAGCAAGCAAATTTGGAGAAGAAAAATCAAATCATCGAAACGATTAAAAAACTGACTTCTCCAGATAAAACTCCGAATCATAATTATTGGCAAAACGCCATCAACACCGTAGAAAGTTTAAGAGCAGATTTCTTAAAATTAGGAAGTGTTCCTAGAAAAATTTCTAACCAGAACTGGAACGAATTCAAATTAGCGCTTAGAGCTTTCAACGCGAAGAAAAATGAATTCTACAAAGGCCTAAAAAACTCTCAGCATACCAATTTAGAGGAAAAACTGAAGCTTATACAAACAGCTCAGGATAATATGAATTCTGAAGATTGGGAAATTGCAGTTCCATTGTTCAAAAAATTACAAGAAGACTGGAAAAAAATAGGTCACGTTCCTAGAAGTATGACCAATAAAGTTTGGGATGATTTCCGTGAAGCTTGCAACACGTTTTTTAACAATTACAGAACTAAAAACAATGCTGTAACAGACGACTGGAAAGAAAATTACAAACAAAAACGTGCGCTTTTAGATGAATTAAAAGAAATTGGCGACGAAGAAGGAAGCGTAGAAAAAATTGAAAACATTAAAACCGCTTGGAACAACATCGGAAAAGTACCAAGAGATAAAATGGCTATCAATACAGAGTTTAATAAAACGATGAGAGAGAAATTAAGACTGAACAAAATCAATGAATTTGATTTGAAAGAAGAAGGTCTTACTGAATCTCAATTAACTGATAAAGCTAGAAAAATCAAAAATCAAGTAGCTGATTTAGAAGCAGAAATTGTAAAATTAGAAAACAACTTAGGCTTCTTTGGCAAAGTATCTCGTGATAATCCTTTATTGAAAGATACTTTTGATAAAATTGACGACAAGAAAGCTCAGTTAGAAATGTTAAAACAAAGTCTTCACCACATTATTTCTGGAGAATAAGATGATTCGTAAACTGTTTTCGATTGTTGTACTTTTACTATTTTCGGGGATTTTTTATTCACAAAACACCGAAGACTTAATTGGTGTGCCAGAACTTACCTTTAACGAAAGTAAATATGTTTTGGTTTCGGCACAACAAAAATCTAAAGTCCAATTTGTACAAGAATATATTTTAGAAGAAGAAAGAATAGAAGATGCTTCAGCGGTCATTACCATTTATTTTTTCAACAAAAATATAGACGCTAAAGAAGCTACTTATCAAAAAACAGAAGAACTCGACCGAAGAGCCGAAACTGACAAGTATTGCACTTACAATGTTACCGAAAATCCTAATGGAACCGAATTCGTAGTAGATTTTATCACCACCAATGTTCCAAAAGATAAAAAAACGGAAGCTCCAGAACAAGAATTGGCAGATTATAACATCTATAGATTTAGAAACACTCTGTTAGGCGAAGAAAGTACATTTATGATTATTGCCTACAAAGAAAAATCTACTGGCGATGCTAAAGGTTTTGAAAAATCAATCGGCAAAAAAAGAAATAAACTTTTAGAAGGAATCATCACCATGACCATTCCTTCTGTAACTCTAAAAACAAACTAATTCCGGAATTTTTTTTCGGAATTTTTTTTCAAATAAAATGAATCACGAAATTTACATAAAACGCTGTATAGAACTTGCCAAAAAAGCGACTGGAAAAACATATCCCAATCCTTTAGTTGGCGCAGTAATTATTCATAACGATGAAATCATAGGCGAAGGTTTTCACCAAAAAGCGGGTGAAGCTCATGCAGAAATCAATGCGATTAATTCTGTACAAAATCCAGAACTTTTACCAGAGTCTACCATTTACGTTTCCCTAGAACCTTGTGCACATTTCGGGAAAACGCCGCCTTGCTCTCTGAAATTAAAAGAAATTGGTTTTAAAAAAGTGGTGATTGGTGCAATGGACAGCCATGATAAAGTAAACGGAAAAGGCAAAAAAATTCTTATGGATGCAGGAATAGAAACCATTTCTGGAATTTTGGAAGAAGACTGCAGAGATTTAAACAAAAGATTTTTCACTTTCCATGAGAAAAAACGTCCTTATCTGATTCTAAAATGGGCTGAAAGCAAAGACGGTTTTATTGACCAAAACTTTAAACCTACAAAAATATCCAACGAATTAGCTTCTCAATTTGTACATCAAATCAGAAGCGAGGAGCATGCTATTTTGGTGGGAACTCAAACCGCTTTGAATGACAATCCTAGCTTAACTACTCGATTAGTAGAAGGTAGAAATCCTGTGAGAATTTTGATTGATTTTGATTTAAAAGTTCCCAGAAATTTTAAAATTTATAATGATGAAGCTCCTACTTTGGTTTTCAATCAAGAAAAAGAGGTAGAAGAAGGAAATGTAAAATTCATCAAAATTTCTAAAGAAAATTTCATGGAAGAATTAATGCAGAAACTTTACGAAAATCAGATTCAATCGGTTTTAGTAGAAGGAGGAAGCAGAACTTTACAAACTTTTATTGACCAAAATCTTTGGGACGAAACCATCATCATAAAAAATGAAAATCTCCTATTAGAAAATGGTACAAAAGCTCCTAAATTTAATGGAAAACTGACTCAAGAAAAGACAATGAGAGATAATGTAGTTTCTTTTTTTTCATAATTTAATATTGAGAAAAAACTATTAATTACCTATTTCAACAACTGTATTGTTAATCTCTTTACAAGCTCTAATAGAAACGGAATCTACACTAATATTTCAAAATTAATAATAGAATTAACATTATTTTTAAAAAACTTTAATAAAAATGAGTTATTTTTGTTGAGTAACCAAAAACTTTTTTACACATGAAAAAAATTCTATTATTTTTTGTAATTGTATTTTTCAGCAGTACAACTACTGTGAAAGCACAAGCGGAGCCTTATATCGGGCAAATTTCTATTTATGCATTCAACTTTGCACCAAGAGGCTGGATGCCATGTGACGGCAGACTATTGCCCATTGCACAATACACAGCATTATTCGCACTGATAGGAACTACTTATGGAGGGAATGGCGTTACCACTTTTGCTCTACCAGATTTAAGAGGCAGAATTGTAGTAGGACCAGGAAATGGGCCCGGCTTAACCTCAAAAACCTTAGGAGAAATGGGTGGTACAGAAACCAACACCTTATCTATATCTAATCTACCTCCTCATAATCATAGTGTAAATGCGGTAAGTACAGAAGGAAATCAAAATTCTCCAACCGGAAATTTACTAGCAGATACTAAAACATTAGACAAAGAATATTCTAATGCCGCAGCAAACACCATCATGAATCCTTCAATGGTTGGAAATACAGGAAACGGAACTCCAGTAAATAATATGCAACCATATTTATCAATTGGATATTACATTGCAACAGAAGGTATTTTCCCACCAAGAGATTAAAAAGCAGAGACATGAAAAAACTATTAATCTTTCTATTATTTACATCTTTGACTTATTCACAAACGATAACATTTTCGGGATGTGTTAACTTATTTGACAATCAAACTTATGTTTTCAATAAAATAAGCACTGATGTTTACGGGCGAAACGTTTACCAAACCACTCCAATAGATGGTGCACAAGAATGTGGCGGGTTAGGAACTTGCGAATTCCAAATTTCTTGGAATAATACCAGTAACAGATGGGAATTTTTAGCGGATACTGGAAATGGAGATTTTGTTAATCCATATCTCATTTACCACAATACATCTGCTTCTATTCCGAATCCACCAAATTTAACATTAGGAGTTTGGACAGAAAACACCACCATTACAGAAGGTAATTGTGGTGGGAATCTTACTTCAGGAAACGGAACTCTTACCGGCGCTGTACAAAGCAGTACATTGGGTACAGATGAACTACCAAAAAATAAACTTTTACTGATTTCTAACCCAATAAAAAATTCTCTTGATATCCTTTCCCCTCTCAGTCAAGATGCTGAACTTTATGATTCTCAAGGAAAATTAGTTAAGAAGTTTAACCTTAAAAAAGGACAAAACAACTTTGATGTTTCTAGCCTTAATACTGGAATTTATTTACTAAAAACCAGCACAGAAACATTAAAATTGATTAAAAACTAAAATTAAATTTTATAAAACAAAAAACATCTCATACTTTTGAGGTGTTTTTTTTATGCAATACAATTACACCACCATAAAATCTGAAGTTCGAGATATTTTGCTCAAAGAAAAAGGGAGCAAATTTATCGGCTTTGCATTTCCTGTCAATAACGAAAAGAAACTCAAAACTGCTCTAGAAAGTTTAAAAGAAGAACATCCAAAAGCTACACATCATTGTTATGCTTTCAGAATAGGAATTAATGGTGAAAATTACCGCGCAAATGATGACGGAGAACCTTCAGGAAGTGCTGGTTTACCTATTTACAATCAACTTCTCGCTCACAATCTTACCAATGTTTTAGTGGTAATCATTCGTTATTATGGCGGAACCAAATTAGGCGTTTCTGGCTTGGTAAAAACCTACAAAGAAAGCACCAAATATACTTTGGAACACGCAGAAATTATCACCAAAGAATTAGAAACCGAACTAGAAATTCAATTCAAATTTTCTCAACAAAACATCATTTTTTCTCTTCTCAATAAATTTGATGCAAAAGTCATGAATTTCGATGCAAAAGAAGATTGTACAATTACCGCAAGGCTCAATTTGTCTGAAAAAGAAAAAATCTCGGAACTTTTGTCCGAGATTCAATATGTAAATTTTAAATTTTTAGAATAAGATTACTCTCTTCTTCCTCCGAAAAGCATTGACGCCCAATAAAGCAATTGTGCTAATGAACCTAGCGCTGCCACAACATAAGTTCTCGCCGCCCATTTTAGAGAATCTTCAGCCGCAGCATGCTCTTCTCTACCTAAAGTTCCAGAATTTTCTAACCAAGCTAGCGCTCTTTTACTCGCGTCATACTCTACTGGTAAAGTGATAAACGCAAAAAGTGTAGTTACTGCAAAAAGTAAAACACCAATTGCCAAAACCGTAGTATTTCCTTGTGGATTCTGAATACTTCTAGAAGCAATCATTACAGAAATCCCCGCAAAAATTACAAACTGAGAAAGCGTAGAACTAATATTTACCAACGGAACCAATTTAGAACGAAGTTGTAGCATAGAATAACCTACTGCATGTTGTACAGCATGACCACATTCATGAGCGGCAACCGCTGCTGCAGCCGCATTTCTCTGCATATAAACTCCTTCTGATAAATTTACTGTTTTATTTGCTGGATTATAATGATCCGTTAATTGACCAGGAACCGAAATCACTTGCACATCATGAATTCCATTATCGCGAAGCATTTTTTCGGCAATTTCTTTCCCAGACATACCATTTCTGAGATGAAGTTTAGAATAATGTTCGAATTTCGACTTCAATCTGGCCGAAACCAACCAACTCACGAGCATTAACACTCCTAAAATTAAATAATAACCTGTCATATTTTTATTTTCTTTTTTATATTTATTTACCCTTTTGAAGTAAAAACTGTGCCAAACTTGGGCATTGTCATCTTTTACGCTATCTTTGTTTTTCTAATTTTTATCAACATGTCTGAAGTAAAAATCATTCAAGTTACTACCGAAAAACAGTTATCAGATTTTATCAAATTCCCGATGAATCTGTACAAAAATAATCAAAATTATGTACCATCTTTAATCAAAGATGAGAAAAGCATTTGGAATAAAGAAGAAAATCCCGCTCTTGCCTATTCAGAAGCTAAACAATTTTTGGCTTATAAAGATGATGAAATCGTAGGAAGAATTGCGGTGATGATTAATCACAAAGAAGCACAAGAACTGGGCATAGAAAAAGTAAGGTTTGGGTGGTTAGATTTTATAGATGATGAAGCCGTTTCTAAAGCTCTCATTGATACTGCTATTGCTTACGCCAAAGAAAAAAACATCAAAAAAATAGAAGGACCGATGGGTTTTACCAATCTAGACAAGGCAGGAATGCTCACTTTCGGGTTTGACAGATTGGCAACGATGATTGGCATTTACAATTTCAGCTATTACCCAAAACATTTAGAAAAATTAGGCTTGGTGAAAGAAAAAGAATGGGTAGAATTTGAAATTATGTTCCCGGATGTTTTACCAGATAAAGTTGAAAAATTTAGCCAACTTATTGCAGAAAAATATCAACTAAAAACTATAAAATTCAATTCCAAAGAAGAAATTCTTCCTTTGGTAGAACCGATGTTTAAGTTATTAGACGAAACATACAAAAATCTTTCTACTTACACTCCAATTACCGACGAGCAAATCCTGCATTACAAAGAAAAATACTTCGGTTTTATTGACAAAGATTACATTATCTGCATTACGGATAAGGAAGACAAGTTGATTTCTTTTGCGATTACCATGCCTTCATATTCTAGAGCTTTGCAAAAAGCAAATGGAAGTTTATTACCATTCGGATGGTATCATTTACTAAACGCTGGAAGAAAAAACGAAAGAGCGAACTTTTATTTGATCGGGATTCATCCAGAATACCAAAGAAGAGGCGTAACTGCAATTATTTTTAAAGAAATCTGGAAAACTTTTAAGAAAAAAGGGGTGAAATTTTTAGAGACCAATCCAGAATTAGAAGAGAACAAAAACATCCAGTTACTTTGGCAAGATTATAATCCCGTAAACCACAAGAGAAGAAGAACTTACACTTTAGAATTTTAAAAATTTAAAAATGAAAACTCAACTTTATTATTACATTGGCATTATCATCATGTACGTGTTGTACAATCAGTTTTTCCAAGTAAAAGATGAGAAAACTAACGCTATCATTAATATTTTATTTGCGAGTTTTCTTTTTGGGTACATTGCATTCATTGCTTTTAAGGTTTTAAAAAATCTTAAAAATAAATAGTTATTTTTATTAATTCTAAATTGCGAAAAACCCTTTTTTATCGACAAAAGTCATAAAAAATACTTCTCTTTTCTATTTATATTTCGTAAATTTGCCTGTTAGAAATACTTAATAGAGATGAATTTACCTGATAATTATATCCCTGTTCTTATTCAGGCGGCAGTAGGTTTAGGTTTTGTGTTATTTACTTTATACGCATCACACAATTGGGGTCCTAAAAGACACACTTCTGGAGCTACTAAAGATGACACTTTCGAGTGTGGTATTGAAGTAGAAGGAAATGCAAGAACTCCGTTTTCTGTAAAATATTTTCTTACCGCTATTTTATTCGTTTTATTCGACATAGAAATTGTTTTTTTCTATCCTTACGCTGTAAATTTTAAAGAATTAGGATTTGAAGGATTCCTTGCTGTAACTACATTTATAGCAATCTTCTTCATAGGATTTTTCTATGTACTAAAACGTGGAGCTTTAGATTGGAATAAGTAAATTTATACCGCTAAAGTGTTTTTCACATTAGAGTAAGATTTTTCAAAAAAACTTTAAAAAAATTAAAAATGTCAGATAATAAACCTGTAATCAATACTAATGCACCTGCGCCTCCAGGAATTGAAGGTGAAGGTTTTTTCGCAGGAAAATTAAGCGATATTATTGGTATGGCGCGTAAGTTTTCGCTTTGGCCATTACCATTTGCTACTTCTTGTTGTGGTATCGAATTTATGGCAACTATGGCTCCAAACTATGATTTATCTAGATTCGGGGCAGAGAGAATGAGTTTCTCGCCAAGACAAGCAGATATCCTACTGGTTTGTGGTACTATTTCTAAAAAATTAGCTCCAGTTCTTAAACAAGTTTATACACAGATGGCAGAACCAAGATGGGTAGTTGCTGTAGGTGCTTGTGCAAGTAGCGGTGGTATTTTTGATACTTATTCTGTTTTACAAGGAATTGATAAAATTATTCCTGTAGATGTATATGTTCCAGGATGCCCACCAAGACCAGAACAAATTCTAGAAGGCTACATGCAAGTACAAGCTTTGGCAGAAAACGAAAGCTTAAGAAGAAGAGACTTACCAGAATACAAAGCTTTATTAGAAAGCTACGGAATTAAGTAATTTGAAAATGTAAAGATTTGAATTTCAAGTCTTACGTTTATCAAAAATAAATTTGAAACAATAATAGAAACAAATTTTTGAAGGCGATGTAATTTACCTCGATTTCAAATTTTCAAATTAATAATATGACAAGCGAATTTGTTTTAGAAGCCATCAATAGAGAATTTCCAGAAGCAGTCATTTCTTCGTATGAACCTTATGGATTTCTTACTGTAGAAGTAAAAAAAGAAGAGCTTAAAAAAGTGATTCATCACCTTAAAGAGTCTTCTCTTAATTTTATGTTCCTTACAGACATTTGTGGCATTCATTATCCAGACCATAAGGAGAAGGAACTTGGAGTAATCTATCACCTTCATAATTTACAAGAAAATTTTAGAATAAGAATCAAAAGCTTTTTCCCAAAAGATAACGCCGAGGTAGATTCTATTACAGACTTGTACTCAGGAGCCAATTGGATGGAAAGAGAAACATATGATTTCTACGGAATTACGTTTAAAGGTCACCCAGATTTAAGAGTTATTCTAAACATGGAAGAACTAGGGTATCACCCTCTTCTAAAAGAATATGCACTAGAAGATGGAACAAGAACTGACAAAGACGACTCTATGTTCGGTAGATAAAAATTCTGAAATCTAAATTATTATGAAAGACAATCAATTATCAAATATACTTAGCCAATACGATGCTCAAGAGCAAGTAGATGGTCAATTATATACACTGAACCTCGGTCCTACTCACCCTGCTACACACGGAATTTTCCAAAATGTGTTAACCATGGATGGCGAAAGAATTCTTCATTCTGAACAAACCGTAGGTTATATTCACAGAGCTTTTGAAAAAATTGCTGAACGTAGAAATTTCACGCAAATTACCACTCTTACGGACCGTTTAAATTATTGTTCTGCACCTATCAATAACATTGGTTGGCACATGACAGTAGAAAAACTTCTAGGGATTGAAGTCCCAAAAAGAGTAGATTACATGCGTGTTATCATGATGGAATTAGCTCGTATTGCAGACCACTTGGTTTGTAACTCCGTTATTGCAGTAGATACAGGAGCTTTAACCGGTTTTACATACGTTTTCCAAGACAGAGAAAAAATTTACGATATTTATGAACAAGTTTGTGGCGCTAGAATGACTACAAACATGGGTAGAATTGGTGGCTTCGACAGAGATTTTACTCCTAAATTCCACGAATTATTAAAAGATTTCTTAAAAACTTTCCCCGCAAGATTCCAAGAATTTTCAAATTTAATAGAAAGAAACAGAATCTTTATGGACAGAACCATTGGTGCTGGTCCTATCAGTGCAGAACGTGCATTAAACTACAGTTTTGTAGGCCCTAACTTAAGAGCTGCTGGTGTAGATTATGACGTAAGAGTAGCAAGTCCTTATTCATCATACCAAGATTTTGATTTCAATATTCCTATTGGTACTGCTGGAGATACTTATGATAGATTCATGGTTCGTCAACAGGAAATTTGGGAAAGTTTAAAAATCATTAACCAAGCTTATAACAATCTTCCAGAAGGAGATTTCCATGCAGATGTACCAGAATTTTTCTTACCAGAAAAAGCAGAAGTGTACAATAATATGGAAGCATTAATCTATCACTTCAAAATCGTGATGGGCGAAACTGATATTCCTGCCGGTGAAGTTTATCATTCTGTAGAAGGTGGAAACGGTGAACTTGGTTTCTATTTAGTAAGTGATGGCGGTAGAACTCCATACAGATTGCACTTTAGAAGACCTTGTTTTATCTATTATCAAGCGTATCCAGAAATGATTAAAGGTGCCGTAATCTCTGATGCAATCGTTACGATGAGTAGCATGAACGTGATTGCTGGAGAATTAGACGGATAAAAAGATTATAAATTTTAGATTATAAATTTTAAATTATTAATCTAAAAAATCCATAGTTAATTATTTGAATTAAAGATATTTAAAATCTAAAATTCAGAATTTAAAATTAAAAATTTTAAAGAAGTGAGCGAAACAATTGCTTTTAAACCAGAAACTTTAGAAAAAGTAAAACAAATCATTGCAAGATATCCAGAAGGAAAACAAAAATCTGCATTAATTCCTGTGCTTCACTTAGCGCAGAAAGAATTTGGAGGTTGGTTAGACGTTCCTGTGATGGATTATGTAGCAAGTGTTTTAGAAATTACTCCAATAGAAGTGTATGAAGTAGCTACTTTCTACACCATGTTTAATATGCAACCTGTAGGAAAATACGTTTTAGAAGTTTGCGTTACAGGACCTTGTATGTTAAGAGGAAGTGATGATATCGTAAATTATATCAAAGAAAAATTAGGCATTCAAGCTGGCGAAACTACTGCAGATGGTTTATTTACTCTAAAACCTGCAGAATGTCTTGGAGCTTGCGGTTATGCACCAATGATGCAACTTGGAAAATTCTATCACGAAAATTTAACTAAAGAAAAAGTAGACGAAATCCTTGAGCTTTGCAGACAAGGACAAATCGCTCTTGATTAATAAATAACAGTTATGAGTAAAAAACTTTTACTTAAAAACGCACACATAGAAGGTATCAGATATTTTGATACTTACAGAGAACATGGTGGTTACCAGTCTGTAGAAAAAGCATTGAAAATGACTCCGGACCAAATTGTAGAAGAAGTAAAAACTTCTGGTCTTAGAGGTCGTGGCGGTGCTGGTTTCCCTACAGGAATGAAATGGAGCTTCCTAGCAAAACCAGAAGGTGTGCCTAGATATTTGGTCGTAAATGCAGACGAATCAGAACCTGGAACTTTCAAAGACAGATATTTGATGGAGTTTCTTCCTCATCTTTTGATTGAAGGAATGATTATCGCATCTTATGCATTAGGTTCTAACACTTCTTACATCTACATCAGAGGAGAATATGCATGGATTCCAGATATTTTAGAACAAGCAATTGACGAAGCTAAAAAAGCAGGTTTCCTTGGTAAAAATATTTTAGGCAGTGGTTTCGATTTAGAAATTTATGTTCAAAGAGGAGCTGGTGCTTACATCTGTGGAGAAGAAACTGCACTTTTAGAATCACTAGAAGGAAAACGTGGAAATCCTAGATTAAAACCACCTTTCCCTGCGGTAAAAGGTCTTTGGCAATGTCCAACTGTGGTAAATAACGTAGAAACCATCGCTGCAGTAGTTCCAATTATAGATATTACAGGAGCAGAATACGCTAAAATTGGCGTAGGTCGTTCTACAGGTACTAAATTAATTTCCGCTTGCGGAAACATCAATAAACCAGGAGTTTACGAAATAGACATGACCATCACTGTAGAAGAATTTATCTACTCTGATGAATATTGTGGAGGAATTCCAAACGGTAAAAAATTAAAAGCATGTATTCCTGGAGGTTCTTCAGTTCCAATTGTTCCAGCAAATTTATTGCTTAAAACAGCTTCTGGCGAACCAAGATACATGAACTACGAATCTCTTTCTGATGGCGGTTTCGCTACAGGAACGATGATGGGTTCTGGTGGTTTCATTGTTTTAGATGAAGACCAATGTGTGGTAAAACACACCATGACCTTAGCACATTTCTACAACCACGAAAGTTGCGGACAATGTACACCTTGCCGTGAAGGAACAGGATGGATGTATAAAATTCTGAAAAAAATAGAATCAGGACAAGGCGAGATGAAAGATATCGACTTGTTATGGGATATTCAGAGAAAAATTGAAGGAAATACCATTTGTCCATTAGGAGATGCAGCAGCATGGCCTGTAGCAGCAGCAATTCGTCATTTTAGAGATGAATTCGAATGGCATATCAATAATCCAGAATGCTTAACCAGAAATTTTGGAATTGCACATTATGCAGATCCACTTCCGGTAGTTGAAAAACAATAATATTAGACATTAATAAAGCTAAAGCTTAATTCATAATACATAGAAATGAGCGAAGAAATTAAAAAATTTAAAGTAACCATTGACGGGCAAACTACGGAAGTAGAACCAGGTACTACCATTCTAAACGCAGCGCGCCAGATTGGTGGAAAATCTGTTCCTCCGGCAATGTGTTATTACAGCAAATTAGAAAACAGTGGTGGTAGATGCAGAACTTGTTTAGTAGAAGTTTCTAAAGGTTCTGAAGCAGATCCTCGTCCTATGCCAAAATTAGTGGCAAGCTGTAGAACCACAGTAATGGACGGTATGGAAGTGAAAAACCTTACTTCTGAAAAAACGCAAGAAGCAAGAAAAGCCGTTACAGAATTCCTTTTACTCAATCACCCACTAGATTGCCCTATTTGTGACCAAGCTGGTGAATGTCACCTTCAAGATTTAGGTTACGAACATGGCCTTCAGCAAACCAGAAATGATTTTGAAAAAAATACTTATGATGCTGATGATTTAGGGCCAAACATTAAGCTAAACATGAACAGATGTATCTTGTGTGCAAGATGCGTTTTGGTGGCTAATCAATTGACGAATACCCGTGAACACGGAATTCTTTTCAGAGGTGAACATGCAGAAATCTCTACTTATCTTAATAAAGCTTTAGATAATGATTTTATTGGAAACGTAATAGACGTTTGTCCAGTAGGAGCATTAACAGATAGAACAGCAAGATTTGCAAGCAGAGTTTGGTTTACAAAACCAGTTGACGCTACTTGTACTTGTTCTAAATGTTCTGGTAAAGCAGTTCTTTGGATGAAAGGAGACGAAATCGTAAGAGTAACTGCCAGAAAAGATCAATACGGAGAAGTAGAAGAATTTATCTGTAACGAATGTAGATTCGAGAAAAAAGATGTAAAACACTGGAACATAGAAGGTCCTAGACACATCAGCAGACATTCTGTAATTTCTCTAAACCACTATCAGAAACCAGAAGATGCTGAAGTGGAAAAATTAGAATTTGAAAACGCTAAAGAAATTAGCAAAAAAGATAATTTAGAATAATTTGGAGAAAGATGAATGGTTAAAGATTCTCAAAATCTAAAATCTAAAATCTAAAATCTAAAATCTCATAAAGAAATGGATTTAATACTTTTCAAAACAATACTTGTAGTATCACTTTTCGCCCTTTCTATGGCTGTAGCAGCCTACTCTACTTGGGCAGAGAGAAAAGTGGCTGCCATTATGCAAGACAGAATTGGTCCCAACAGAAGCTGGAAATTCGGTTTACTTCAACCATTAGCTGACGGTGGAAAATTCTTCTTCAAAGAAGACTTTATCCCAGAAAAAGCAGAAAAATTCTTATTTTTCTTCGGGCCTGGTTTAGTAATGTTTATTTCACTCATTACCGGAGCCGTAATTCCTTGGGGAAAATCTCTGAATATTGGCGGACAATCTTTTGATTTACAAGTAGCCAATCTAGATGTAGGTGTTCTCTACTTAATGGGAATGGTTTCTATCGGTGTTTACGGAATTATGATTGGAGGCTGGGCTTCTAACAATAAATATTCATTAATCGGAGCAATTAGAGCTTCATCTCAAATGATTTCTTATGAATTAGCAATGGGATTATCTCTATTAGCAATCATCATGATGAACAGTTCTCTAGACCTTAAGGTAATTGCAGAATCTCAAAGTGGATGGTATGGTATGAAATGGAATATCTTCTTCCAACCATTAGCATTTATCATCTTCTTTGTAGCAGCATTAGCAGAAACCAATAGAGCTCCTTTTGATTTACCAGAATGTGAAACAGAATTAGTAGGAGGTTTTCACACAGAATATTCTGCGATGAAACTAGGACTTTTCTTATTTGGTGAATATGTAAACTTATTTATTTCTTCAGCATTAATCACTACCCTTTTCTTAGGAAGTTACAATTTCCCAGGATTAGCATGGATTGGTGAAAACTGGGGAGAAAACGCTGCTGGAATTGCAAGTATTTTAGCATTCTTGACAAAAACCATTGCCGTAATCCTTACCTTTATGTGGATTAGATGGACTTTACCAAGATTTAGATATGACCAATTAATGCACCTTGGCTGGAAATCATTAATTCCGCTTGCATTAGTAAACTTGTTGGTAACTGGAGCTTTAGTTCTTTTGAACCAACATTATCAATGGATTTAATCATTTGAAATTGATTATTTGAAATTTGAAATTATAAAAAAATTAAAAATTTAAGATAAAGTTTGAGTAGAGAAAAACCTCACATCTCAAATCTCACATCTCAAATCTAATTTATATGAAACTAACCAATAGATCAAAGGTAGCTTCTAACAAAAAGATGACTTTTGCAGAGAAAATTTATCTCCCTGCAATCATCAAAGGAATGGGAATTACCGGAAAACATGCGATAATGACTCTTACTGGGAAATTGCCTACGGTAAGCTATCCTGAGGAGCAAAGAGAATTTTCTAAAATTTATCGTGGATTACACGTTCTGAAGCGTGATGATGAAGGCAGAGAAAGATGTACTGCTTGTGGACTATGTGCGGTAGCTTGTCCAGCTGAAGCCATTACCATGACTGCGGGAGAACGTACCAAAGAGCAAAAACATCTTTACAGAGAAGAAAAATATGCCGAAGTATATGAAATCAATATGCTAAGATGTATCTTCTGCGGATTATGCGAGGAAGCTTGTCCTAAATCTGCAATTTATCTTACCGATAGAATTGTAAAACCAGAACAAAACAGAGGTTCATTTATCTACGGCAAAGATCTTTTGGTAGAAAGCATGGAAAACAGAATAGATATTTCTGAAAGACAAACAGAATCACAAAAAAAAGCTCTTAAATAAATGGAACAGTTCTTATTCTTTTTTATCGCTTTAGTAGCGGTTGCAAGTGCTGTTTACTTTGTATTTGCAAGAAATCCTTTGTATGCCATTTTATCATTAATTGTTACTTTCTTTAGCATTGCCGCATTATATGTTTTACTGAATGCGCAGTTCTTAGGAATTGTACAAATTATCGTGTACACAGGAGCCATCATGGTATTATTCCTTTATGTATTAATGATGCTTAATCTTAATGCTAAAGACGAAAGCAAAAAACAAAACCTTACGAAATTTATCGGTATTTTTTCTGCCGGAATCCTTTTCGTGGGAATGTTAGGAGCTTATAAAGGTCTTTCTCAATCGAATGTTGTTCAAAATATTGATAGCAGCATCGGTTTGACTAAAAACCTTGGAAAATTATTGTTTAACGAATATGTATTACCATTCGAACTCGCTTCTATCCTGATTTTAGCAGGTATTGTAAGTGCAGTATTAATTGGTAAAAAAGATTTATAGAATTATGGAAGTCAATTCATTTTTACAAAACATACCGCTCAATTGGTACATCATTTTAAGTACTACATTGTTTTGTTTAGGAGTTTTAGGAGTTCTCGTTCGTAAAAATGCCATCATCATTTTAGGATGTGTAGAATTAATGCTTAATTCTGTAAATCTACTTTTGGCTGCATTTTCTGCTTATAAAGGAGATGGACACGGACAAATTTTGGTATTCTTTATCATGGTAGTGGCTGCTGCAGAAGTTGCGGTAGGTCTAGCGATTATCACTATGATGTATAGAAATACCAGAAATGTAGATGTAAGTATTTTTAACAAATTAAAAGGATAATGCAGATGGAAAATTTAGTATACGCAATCGTTTTACTTCCTTTAATTGGATTTGTAATCAACGGATTATTCGGAAAGCGCTTACCAAAAGCTTTGGTTGGCGGATTAGCTACCTTAGTAGTATTCGCAGCTTTTCTAATTTCTGTAAGTATTTTTATAGGTTTTCCTGCAGACGGAACACCAGTTATTGTAAAAGCATTTGAATGGTTCACTATCGGTGGAATTCAAGTGAATTTCGGGTTCCAAATAGACCAATTATCATTAATGATGATGATGATTGTTACAGGGATTGGTTCTTTGATTCACTTGTACTCTATTGGTTACATGAGCCATGACAAAGGTTTCTACAAGTTTTTCACTTATTTGAATTTATTTATTTTCTCCATGCTTCTTTTGGTAATGGGAAGCAATTACCTTATTCTTTTCATCGGTTGGGAAGGTGTAGGTCTTTGTTCTTACTTACTGATTGGTTTCTGGTACGAAAATACAGAATATGGTAAAGCTGCTAGAAAAGCTTTCATTATGAACAGAATTGGTGACCTTGGTTTATTGATTGGTATTTTCCTAATCGCTTCACAAACCAATGCACTAGATTATCTTTCTGTAGCACAAAACGCTTCAAAATTTGAATTTGACGGAGTAGTGATTATGTTTATCACACTTAGTTTATTCATTGGAGCTATGGGTAAATCTGCACAGATTCCTTTATTTACATGGCTACCAGATGCGATGGCTGGTCCTACTCCGGTTTCAGCGTTAATTCACGCGGCAACCATGGTTACGGCTGGTATTTATTTAGTTGTACGTTCTAACTTCTTATATCATCTTTCACCGAGTACATTAGACTTTATTCTTGTAATAGGTCTTGCTACTTCATTAATTGCAGCATTCATCGGTTTAAGACAAAATGATATCAAAAAAGTGTTAGCTTACTCTACTGTTTCTCAGTTAGGTCTTATGTTTATAGCACTAGGTGTAGAAGCTTATACTTCTGCTATGTTCCACTTAATGACGCACGCTTTCTTCAAAGCATTGTTATTCTTAGGAGCTGGTTCGGTAATTCACGCCATGAGTGGAGAACAAGATATGAGATTAATGGGAGGATTAAAATCTAAAATTCCTGTAACGTATTGGACTTTCTTAATCGGAACATTAGCAATCGCTGGAATTCCGCCATTGTCTGGTATGATTTCTAAAGACGAAATTTTAGTTGCACTTTGGGCAAAATCTCCAATAATTTGGGGCCTAACATTGTTCAGTGCTGCATTAACTGGAATTTATATGTTTAGATTGTTATTCTTAACTTTCTTCGGGAATTTCAGAGGAACAGAAGAACAAAAACATCATTTACACGAAAGTCCTATCTCTATGACTTTACCATTAGTAGTATTAGCTGTACTATCAGTGGTAGGAGGTTTCATTAATTTACCTCATTTTATAGGTCATGGTGAATACCAAAATTTAGCACATTGGTTAGAACCACTTTACGTATATGGAGCGAAACATGCAGAAGTTCCATTTAATATTGAAATGATTCTTTTGGCGATTACATTAGTAATGGTAGCAGCGGTATTCTTCATCGTAAGAAATATTTATGTTACTAAAAACAAAATGGCTCAACCAGAAGAAAATTATAAAGGCTGGGAAAGACTTTCAGCTAAAAAATTATTAATAGACGAACTTTATAATGCTACGGTAGTGAAACCTGTAGAAGGTCTTGGAAAAGGCACCAGAATGTTTGATAAACTGATGGATAGATTCTTCAATTTTGTAGGTTTCGGAGCAGTAGAATCTGGAAGATCGTTTAAAAAATTCCAAAATGGTAATGTAGAAAATTATGTTCTCATTATGTCTTTGGCAATCGGTTTAATTTTAATTGTTAACTTTTTATTACAATAGCAAATGTTAGAAGCACTGTTACTTTTACCTTTAATTGGTTCAGGATTAGTTTTTGCGTTTAGAAACTCTAATAGCAAATATTTAGCAGTAGGAATTGCTTTCGTGCAGATGTTTTTAACATTCTACATGCTATCATTATTTAATAATGTACCTACGGTAGACTCTCCATTACAATTTGAGATTATCAAACCATGGTCATCCTATATTAAAAGCACATTACACTTCGGTGTAGACGGAATGAGTATGCTTTTGTTATTATTAACAAACATTTTAGTTCCATTGATTATTCTTTCTTCTTTCAATGAAAACAAGAAATACAATAATAATTTCTATGCGTTAATCCTATTAATGCAGTTTGGTTTAATAGGTGTTTTCACCGCTCTAGACGGATTATTATTCTACGTTTTCTGGGAAGTAACTCTTATCCCAATTTGGTTCATCGCTGGACTTTGGGGAGACGAAGAAAAGAGAATTAAAGTTACCACCAAGTTTTTCGTATATACTTTTGTAGGTTCATTATTTATGTTTATTGGTTTAATTTATGTTTACAACCATGCTGCATCTTTTGAACTAACAGATTTATATAACGCTAACTTAAACGAAGTACAACAAGTAGTGGTTTTCTGGTTAATTTTCTTAGCTTTTGCTGTAAAATTACCGATTTTCCCATTTCACAATTGGCAACCAGACACTTACACCTTCTCTCCTACTCAAGGAACGATGTTGCTTTCTGGTATCATGCTTAAAATGGCGATTTATGGTGTTTTAAGATATTTATTACCAATTGCGCCAACTGCTTTACTCGGAACTTCTGGACAAGTCGTGATGATTCTTTCTATTTTAGGAGTGGTTTACGGAGCGCTTATTGCGATTGTACACCATGATATTAAGAAAATTATCGCCTACTCATCGCTTTCACACGTTGGATTAATGGTGGCAGGTATTTTTGCTTCTGCTATTCTTACAGCTCAAGGAAATTTTACTTTCGAAGGAGCACAAGGAGCTTTAGTTCAAACTTTTGCACACGGTATTAATGTGGTAGGTTTATTCTACTGTGCTGATATTTTAATCAAACAATTCAAAACAAGAGACATCAGACAAATGGGAGGTTACGCTAAAGCGGCTCCTAAATTTGCTACGCTTTTCATGATTTTATTACTTGGTTCTATGGGAGTTCCATTAACAAATGGATTCATCGGCGAATTTATTTTATTAAAATCTATTTTTGATTATGATAAAGTGGTAGTCGTTTTTGCAGGTCTTACTATTATTCTAGCCGCTGTATATCTACTCAGAATGTATGGAAAAGCCATGTTTGGAACCGGTGATGAAAGAGTGGTAAGTACCTTAAAAGACATTTCTAATGTAGAATTTGTAGTATTGGCAAGTTTGGCTGTAGTGGTAATCGTATTAGGAGTTTTCCCAAGCGGTGTTTTAGAAATGGTGAATAGTTCGTTGAAGTTTATCTACTCTTCTATTAAGGGTTAAAAAAATAATAAATTTTAGAATTTGTTTTTTGAGAATCTCAAATCTCAAATCTTAAATCTCAAATCTATAAATAATGAGTGTTTTAGTAGTTTTATTCCTTACGGCAGTATTAGCATTATTTTCTGGAGTTTATAATCAAGGAAAATTTGCAAGATATATCGGAATTTTGGGACTTTTGGTTGCACTTTGTGTAAGCTTCTCTCCTGAGTTAGCATTTTTTAATCAATACAAATCTATGTTTGATTTTAATGAAAATGCGGCTTTATTTACCAAAATTTCTTTAGTGGTTACATTGTTAATTTTCTTCTTAGGAGGTTTTGCATTTAACAATCACCGTAGTCACCAATCAGAATTATATTCGTTAATGTTATTTTCATTAATCGGAGCAGTAATTCTTTTCAGTTTTACAAATTTAGTAACGCTATTTTTAGGAATCGAAATCTTATCTATTCCGCTATATGTAATGGCTGGAAGCAACAAGACTGATTTACGCTCAAACGAAGCTTCAATTAAGTATTTCTTAATGGGAGCATTTGCTACAGGATTCCTTCTTTTCGGGATTGCTTTAATTTATGGAAGCACAGGTAGTTTTGATGTTCATGTAATCAATACTTTTAGCGTTGCAAATCCTAAAGATTTAATGTTTGTAATGGGAATCATGTTAATGTTGGTAGCAATGGCATTTAAGGTTTCTCTAGCTCCTTTTCACATGTGGAGTCCAGATGTTTACCAAGGTGCTCCATCATTGATTACAGCATTCATGGCTTCTGTAGTAAAAATTGCTGCATTCTTTGCTTTCTTCAAAGTTATGAATCTTGCTTTTGCAGGAAGCATCAAAGAATGGATTAACATTCTAGGCGTTTTAATCATCATCACGCTTTTATTAGCCAATGCAATGGGATTAGCACAAACCAATGCTAAGAGAATGTTGGCTTATTCATCTGTTTCTCATGCAGGTTATTTAGGTTTAATTTTCTTCGGAGCAAACAGCTTATCTGTATATAATTTAGCATTTTACTTATTCGCTTATTCACTCGCTACAGTTGGAGTATTTATGACTTTAATTTGGGTAGAAAAACTAAAAAGAGAAACTTCATTTGAAGCGTTTAAAGGATTGGCAAAATCTGAACCTTTATTAGCAGTTGTAACAGCCGTTTCATTATTATCAATGGCAGGAATCCCATTAACAGCAGGATTCGTAGCAAAATTTAACATTTTTGCTCAAGCGATGAACGGAGCTGCTTTCCTAGTTTTGATTGCTGTAATTGGTTCTGCACTAAGTATCGCTTATTATTTAAAACTGATTATTTCAATGTTTTTCCATACAGAAACTACATTTAAAAGTTCAGAAAAAGTAAGCATTACGTATAATATTATTGCAGTTTTCATCATTTTAGCAATTCTTGCAATAGGTATTTATCCAGACCTTTTCAAAGTACAATTCGGACTTTAATTGGCAAGTCTTAATCATAAAATAAACACAATTCAGAAATGGGTTGTGTTTTTGTTTTTATTTTATTAATATTAAAGTAAATTAAAAACTCTAACGACTCAATAATTATATGAAATTATTAAAGAAAATGACAATAACTTTTATAATACTTATTGCAGCTATTGCAATAGGAACATATCTTTTTATGCAAGGCAAACAATTTGGAGGGTTACCTTCTGGAAAAAGATTAGAAAGAATTCTAAAATCCCCTCATTACAAAAACGGAAAATTTCAAAACCTCAATCCCACTCCACAATTGGCAGAAGGAACTTCTATGCCACAAGTTTTTTTCAATTTTTTCTTTTCTAAAGTTGAAAATGCGGTACCAAAAAAGAAATTACATTTCACCAAAACTGATTTAAAAAATTTGAACCCAAACGAAAACATCTATGTTTGGATGGGACATTCCTCTTATTTTCTACAAATCGATGGCAAAAAAATATTAGTTGATCCTGTTTTCAGCGGTAGTGTTTCTCCTTTAAAAATTACCAATAAAGCTTTTGACGGAACGGATATTTACACCGCAAATGATATTCCTGAATTAGACTATTTGTTTATTACACATGATCATTGGGATCATTTAGACTACGAAACGGTTACTAAAATTCGTTCAAAAGTAAAACAAGTCATCACAGGTTTAGGAACTGGCGCGCATTTAGAATCTTGGGATTATGAACCATCTAAAATTGTAGAATTAGACTGGTTCGAAAGTTCTAACTTAGGAAATGGATATAAAATTAATGCAGAACCAGCTAGACATTTTTCTGGTAGAGGATTCAAAAGAGACCAAGCAATTTGGGCAAGTTTTGTTTTAGAAACACCAAATTCTAAAATTTATATCGGCGGAGATTCTGGTTATGACAATCACTTCAAGAAAATTGGAGAAAAATACGGAAAACTCGACTTGGCAATCCTAGAAACCGGACAATATAACGCTGCTTGGAAATACATTCACATGCTTCCTGGTGAGCAATTACAAGCGATGAAAGATTTAAATGCCGACAGAATGATTGCAGTTCATAATTCTAAATTCAAATTGGCGCTTCATTCTTGGTATGAACCTATGGAAAAACTCCACGAACTCAACAGAGAGAATTTACGAGTGATTACTCCAAAAATTGGTGAGAAAGTTTTTTGGCAAGATGATGAAAAAATTTATCCTAAGTGGTGGGAAGAATATAAATAAAAGCAACGCAATTCAGCAATGAGTTGCGTTTTTCTTTGAAAACAATTAACGCTCGCTTCGCTCGCGCCAAAATTCAAAATATATTTTAATCATTTGATTAAATAATTTGTTTAAATCAAATATTTAATTGTACATTTGTTTTATGAAAAGTGAAAAACAGATGAATGAACAAGAACAATCTACTGAAGAAAAAATTTTAGAAGCAGCTTCAGAAGTCTTTACCGAAAAAGGATTTGCAGGAACCAGAACCAGAGATATTGCCGAAAAAGCAGGAATAAATCTGGCGCTACTTAATTACTATTTCCGAAGTAAAGAAAAACTTTTTGAACAAGTGATGAAGATAAAAGTAGTGCTACTCTTCGGGAAGATTTTCCCTATTTTAAGCAACGAGAAAACATCTTTAGAAGAAAAAATAGACTTAGCTTCAGAAAAATATTTCGAAATTTTGTCTAAAAATCCTAATCTTCCTCTTTTTGTAATCAGTGAAATTCAGAAAAAAAATTCTAACATCACGAAAATTATTCCTGTCAATAAAATTTTTGAAAATTCTGTCATCATCAAACAAATCAAAGAAAAAAGACCAGAAATCAATCCATTGCATTATCTGGTAAACTTTTTGGCGATGACCATTTTTCCTTTCGTAGCAAAACCCGTTTTTACTGCTTTTGAACTGACTAATGAGGATGAATACCACCAATTCATTAGCGAAAGAAGAAAACTCGTTCCAATCTGGATGAAACAACTTTTAGAAATAAAAACTGAAAATCTTTAAAACGATGGAAAAACTTAAATACATTTTCCTCTTTTTCATAGGGCTCATCAATGCCCAAGAAACCATTACCCTTGAACAATGTTACCAATGGTCACGAGAAAATTATCCTTTAATCAAAAAGCAAGAATTGATTAAAAAAGCAGAGCAATACACTACAGAAAATGCACTGAAAGGCTGGCTTCCTCAAGTCAATATTACTGCGCAAGCTACTTACCAAAATGATGTGACTCAATTTCCCGTGAAATTGCCAAACGTGAATGTAGAACCACTCAGCAAAGACCAATACAAAGTTTATGCAGACGTTTCTCAAACCATTTACGATGGCGGAAATATTAGAAATCAGAAAAATTTAGCAAAAATCCAGTCCGAAGTTCAAACCATACAAACTGAAGTGGAATTAGAGAAACTGAAAGAGAGAATTAATCAACTCTATTTTGGGATTCTACAAACCAATAAACAATGGACTCAACTGCAATTCACAAAACTCGACATCAAAGAAGGCATCAAAAAAGCAGAAGCTCAATTGAAAAATGGGGTTATTTTCAGAAGTAATTTAGATGTTTTAAAAGCAGAATTGGTGAAAATTGAACAAAAAGAAATTGAACTACAAGCAATAAAGCAAAATTTCGTGCAAATGCTTTCTTACTTCATCAAGAAAAATATCGACGAAAATACTCAGCTTGAAACTCCTGAAAAAATTCTATTAACGAAGAATAATAACCGTTCAGAACTAAAACTTTTTGATGCACAGAAACAACTTCTAGAAATGCAAAGAAAAATCATCAATACTAAAAACACTCCAAAATTAGGAGCATTTTTCCAAGGTGGATACGGAAAACCGGGCTTCAATATGCTGAAAAATGAGTTTGACATTTTCTATATTGGTGGAATTAGACTTAATATCCCGATTTCTGGATTTTACACTCAGAAAAACGATTTGGCTTTGTTAGAAAATCAGTCACAAGAAATCGAAATCCAAAGAGAAAACTTCTTGTTTAACCAAAATTTTATTGAAATCCAACAAAGAAATGACCTTGAAAAGATTCAAAATTTAATCGACAAAGACAATGAACTGATTCAACTAAGAAAAAACATCAAAACAGCAAGTCTTGCCCAATTAGAAAATGGCGTTATCAATACTAATGATTATCTGCGAGAAGTAACCGCCGAAGAACAAGCAATTCTCACAAAAATTACCCACGAAATTCAATATTTATTGACCCAATATAATTTGAAAGCCAATTTAAATAATTGAAAATTGAAAAAGAAAAATTGAAAATTTAGATTAAACCTCTTTACAACTTTACGATTTTACAACTTTACAAAAAATAAAAAATGAAAAAATATATTCTTCCTCTCCTAGTTTTAACCATTTTCTCTTGCAAAAGAGCAGACCAAGATTATGATGCTTCTGGAACTTTCGAAGCAGATGAAATCATCGTTACAGCGGAAGCTACAGGAAAAATTCTTGAACTCAATCTCAATGAAGGAGATGTATTAAAAGCCAATCAAAACTTAGGTTTAATCGACGGAAAAGGCGTAGAATTACAAAAAGAACAGGTTTTGGCTTCTATCAATGCCATCGAACAAAAAACCAATGATGCAGCACCTCAAATTGCAGTTCTGCAATCTCAGTTGGCTACACAAAATGCTCAAATTGCTGTGCTGAATGAACAATTAAACAATGCAGTGAGAGAAAGGAACAGAACCGCCAATCTTGTAAAATCAGACGCTGCAACGCGCAAGCAATTAGATGATTTAAACGGAAATGTTGTGGTGATTCAAAAACAAATTGCAACGGCAAAATCACAATCAGAAATTTTAAAACAACAGATTTCTTCTACACTAGAACAAGTAAAAATTCAGAATAGAGCTATTTTAAGTGAAAAAAATCCTACCGAGAAGAAAGTTTTACAAATAGATGAACAGCTAAAACATAATGTTATTTCTTCGCCCATTAAAGGAATTGTACTTACCAAATACATGAATAAAGGTGAGTTTGCCACCATCGGAAAACCAATTTATAAAATGGCGAATTTAGATGAAATGACTCTAAGAGCTTACATTACAGGAGATCAATTGGCAAAAGTAAAAGTCGGACAAAATGTTAAAGTGCTCGTAGATGCAGGTGACGAAAACACAAAAGAACTTACTGGAAAAATCTACTGGATTTCACAAAAATCTGAATTCACTCCCAAAACCATTCAAACCAAAGATGAGAGAGCAAATCTAGTATACGCTACCAAAATACATGTTAAAAATGACGGCTTCCTAAAAATTGGAATGTACGGGGAAGTGAAACTTTAATTATGAATAGTGAATTTGCTTCACTGTGAATTATGAATTTAAAAAATTTGTGGACTTTGCAAATCATCTATGATGATTCTTTGCGAACATAAAAAATATTTTCAGAGTTGTAAAAAAAAATCTTTGCGCACTTTGCGTTAAAAACAATGATTAAAGTAGAAAACATATCAAAATCTTACGGCGAAAAAAAACAAAAAATTCTGGCGGTAGATAACATTTCCTTTTCGGTAGAAGATGGAGAAATTTTTGGGTTGATTGGTCCCGATGGAAGTGGCAAAACCTCTATTTTCCGAATGCTGACTACTCTTCTACATCCAGATTCTGGTTCTGCAGAAATTGAAGGACTTGATGTGGTTGAAGACTACAAAAAAATTCGTCAAATTCTTGGTTATATGCCAGGAAAATTTTCTCTGTATCAAGATTTAACTGTAGAAGAAAATCTAGAATTTTTCGCTAGTGTTTTCAATACAAGCATACAAGAAAATTACGATTTAATCAAAGATATTTATCAGCAGATTGAACCATTTAAAGACAGAAAAGCAGGGAAACTTTCTGGCGGAATGAAACAGAAATTAGCCCTTTCTTGCGCTCTGATTCACAAGCCGAAAGTACTATTCTTAGACGAACCTACAACAGGAGTCGACCCAGTTTCGAGAAAAGAATTTTGGGAGATGCTGAAACGCTTAAAACAACAAGGCATCACCATCGTGGTAGCAACTCCTTACATGGATGAAGCCACACTCTGTGACAGAGTCGCGCTCATGCAAAACGGGAAAATTTTAAAAATTGACACCCCACAAAACATTTGCAATAGCTATCCTGAAGATTTATACGAAGTAAAAACTGAAAATATTCCTGCACTCATCAAAATCCTCAAAGAATACGAAACCACTAAAAATACATATGCCTTTGGCGAATTTGTACATGTGGTGATTAAAAAAGAAAAAGATTTTAAAAAGGAAACTCTTGAGAAATTTTTACAAGAAAAAAGATTTAACAAAATTGAAATCAACAAAATAGAAGCTACCATAGAAGATAGTTTTATTCTTTTACTCTCAAATCATGAATAAAGAAATCGCCATACAAGCCGAACAAATCACTAAAACATTTGGAGATTTCACTGCGGTAGACCATATTTCCTTTGAAGTAAAAAAAGGAGAGATTTTCGGATTTCTAGGAGCAAATGGAGCTGGAAAAACCACTGCAATGCGCATGTTTTGTGGACTTTCCACGCCAACTTCTGGTAAAGCAGTGGTTGCAGGATTTGATGTCTACAAAAACGCTGAAGAAATCAAAAAAAACATTGGTTACATGAGTCAAAAGTTTTCTTTGTATGAAAACTTATCTATTTTAGAAAATTTAGAATTCTTTGGCGGAATCTATGGATTAAGCATGAAGGAAATCAAACAAAAAAGTAAAGAACTCATTAAGAAATTAGGTTTAGAACAAGAAAAAAACAAAATGGTTTCCGAACTTCCGCTGGGTTGGAAACAGAAACTGGCATTTTCAGTCGCTATTTTTCATCAGCCAGAAATTGTGTTTCTAGACGAACCAACTGGTGGTGTAGACCCCATTACCAGAAGACAATTTTGGGACTTAATTTATGATGCTTCAGAACAAGGAATTACCATTTTTGTCACTACACATTATATGGACGAAGCCGAATATTGCAACCGAGTTTCCATCATGGTTGACGGAAAAATTGCGGCAATTGATTCTCCTGAAAATTTGAAAAAAAGTTTTCAAGCAAAAACCATGGACGAAGTATTTTATCAATTAGCCAGAGGCGCAAAAAGAAGTGCTGATTAAAATGAAACAGTTATTCCCATTTATCCGAAAAGAATTTTATCACCTTCTGCGTGATAGAAGAACTTTATTCATTCTTCTTGCAATGCCAATTATACAGGTATTGCTGTTCGGTTTTGCACTTTCTACGGAGATTAAAAACACCAAAGTAGCTGTTTTTGACCAAGATAAAAGTACTATTTCAGCACTATTGGTTTCTAAAATTCATGAAAATCAATATTTTGACATTGAAAAAAATCTGACTTCTAACAAAGACTTTGAAAACGCTTTTAAAGACGGAAAAACAAAGCTACTTCTCGTTATTCCTTCTGATTTCTCAGAAAATTTAACGCTAGGGAAAAAAGCAAAATTGCAGATTTTAGTTGACGGAACAGATGTAAACCTAGGAAATCAAATCGCGAATTATTTCCAAAATATTGTCCTAGATTTCTATCAAAGTCAACAAAAAGAAACGCTGCAAACGTTCTCTGTTTCTCCAGAAATTAGAATGCTCTATAATCCTCAACTGAAAGGAGCGCCTAATTTCGTTCCGGGAGTTGTTGCACTCGTTTTATTGATTGTTTGTGTGATGATGACTGCAATTGCCATCGTAAAAGAAAAAGAAACTGGAACGATGGAAATTCTATTGGTTTCACCTATGAAACCTCAATTTATCATTATTTCTAAAGCAATTCCTTACTTTATTTTAGCGATGGGAATTCTTGGAGTAATTCTACTTTTAAGTTATTTTTTACTGGATTTACCCATAAAAGGAAGCATCATTTTGCTGTTTTTTGTGAGCACTATTTTCATCATCACCAATTTACTTATCGGGATTTTAATTTCTATTTTTTCAAAAACTCAACAACAAGCTATGCTTTTTTCGATGATGGGAACTATGCTTCCCACACTCATGTTGAGCGGATTTATGTTTCCTATCGAAAATATGCCCATTCCATTACAAGTGATGTCTAATATTATCCCTGCAAAATGGTATTATATCATGATTAAAAATATTATGATCAAAGGAACAGGACTCGCCGTAATCTGGAAATCCCTTTTAATTTTAACAGGAATGATGATGGTTCTTTTCACGATTGCTGTGAAAAAATTTAAAATAAGGTTAGAATGATGATTCGCATGCATCTCAAAATTGAAAAATTATGAAACAGCTACTCTTCTTACTTCGTAAAGAATTCCGACAAATTTTTCGGAACAAATCTATATTGGCCATTATTTTTGTTGCACCGATGATGCAGCTCATCATCTTGCCTTTAGCTGCAAGTTATGAGATAAAAAACATCAATCTATCTGTGGTAGACCATGACCACTCTAGTTTTTCAAGGGAATTAATTCAAAAAATAACCGCAAGTAACTATTTCAAATTACAATACTACGGCGAAGACTACCAAAAAGCTTTTGAAACCATAGAAAGCGAAAAATCAGATATTATTTTAGAAATTCCCCAAAAATTTGAACAAAATTTGGTGAGGGAAAATCAACAAAAAGTATTGGTTGCTATTAATGCAATAAACGGCACTAAAGCAGGTTTGGGAGGAAGTTATCTAGCACAAATTTTACAAGATTATAACCAAAATATCCAAACGAAACTCTCTCCACAATTGGTAGAATTTCAAAAAAATTCAGGTCTGGAAGTTAATGCTACCCTTTGGTTCAATAGATTTTACAACTACAGATTGGCTCTGGTTCCCGGTATTTTGGCATTTCTTGTGACGCTAGTTGGCGGAATGCTTTCTGCGCTAAACATTGTCTCTGAGAAAGAAATTGGCACGATTGAACAAATTAATGTTTCACCCATCAAAAAATCTACCTTCATCCTAGGGAAACTTATTCCCTTTTGGATATTGGCAAATGTAGCTTTTACCATGGGACTTTTGGTTTCCAGATTTGTCTATGGGATAGAAATTTACGGAAGTTTACCACTACTTTATTTCTTTGTAGGAGTTTATCTTTTAGCCATTTTAGGATTCGGCTTATTGATTTCCACCTATAGTGAAACGCAGCAACAGGCGATGTTTACCATATTTTTCTTCATGATGATTTTTATAATGATGAGCGGTTTATACACGCCAATTGAAAGCATGCCGGAATGGTCTCAAAAACTGACGCTTCTAAATCCATTAACATATTTAATAGAAGTCATTCGATTAATTATGCTCAAAAATTCTGGATTCAAAGATTTAATTCCTCAGTTTATCTCCATTTTAGTAATGGCAGTTTTCTTTAACTCTTGGGCTGTTTGGAATTACAGAAAGACGTCATAATTTGGGAAAAAATCTAGATTTTCTTACTCTTTTTCATTTTTGTAGGTTAAAGAATTTATCTTTTTAAAATAAAATACAGTTTTAGCAATCATAATAACGATTAATTATTATTTTTGTTAAAATTTATTTGACTTATGAAGAAAATACTTGCGCTTTTAGCAATTTTTTGTATTGTTTGGCTTTCTGCCCAAAACACTTTTGTAAAAGACAATTACACCAAAAAAGAAGTTTATATCACCATGAGAGATGGTGTAAAATTGTTCACCTCTATCTACATTCCGAAAGATATTTCTGCTAAAAACAAATATCCTTTTTTAATGCAGAGAACGTGTTATTCTGTAGCGCCTTATGGTGAAGATCAGTATAAAAGAAGCCTAGGTCCGAATAAATTTTTACAAAACGATAAATATATTTTCGTTTATCAGGACGTTCGAGGAAGATACATGAGCGAAGGTACCTTTACCAACATGACGCCTCAAGTAGACCATAAAACCAAAAAAGATGTAGACGAAAGTACCGATACTTATGACACGATTGATTGGCTCATCAAAAATATTGAAAACAATAACGGAAATTTAGGTCAGTATGGAACTTCTTATCCAGGTTTTTACGCTGCAGTAGGCACTTTAGCAAATCACCCTGCTTTGAAAGCTTCTTCTCCGCAAGCTCCAATTTCTGATTTTTGGTTTGACGATTTTCATCACAATGGTGCTTTCATGATGGGATATTTTAGAACTTTCCCTGTTTTTGGAGTACAAAAAACTAAGCCAGAAAATTCTGCTTGGTACACAGAACAAAGCAAAAAATTAGGCGCAAAATCTGAAGATGGTTCACTTTTCTTCAATGAAATGGGAACTTTAAAAGAAGGCATTGACAAATATTACGGAAGAAATAATTTTTTCATCAATGAAATTGTAGACCATCCTAATTATGATGATTTTTGGAAAAAAAGAGACCTTTTACCTCATCTCAAAAACATAAAACACGCGGTAATGACAGTTGGCGGTTGGTTTGATGCAGAAGATTTAAGAGGTCCACTTCACATTTACAAAACCATCGAAAAAAATAATCCTAAAGCGAAAAACTCTATTGTAATGGGGCCTTTTTCTCATGGTGGTTGGTCTTATGAAATGGGAAAACATTTTCATAATGAAGTATATTTCGGGGATAGCATTGCTACTTTTTATCAAAAAAATATAGAAACTCCGTTCTTTAATCATCATTTAAAGAATACCAAATCTGCAACTGAACTTCCTGAAGCCTATATGTTTGATACTGGGAAAAAAGAATGGAAACAATTTGCAGAATGGCCACCGAAAAATGCTCAAAAAACTGCTTTTTATTTAAGAGAAAACGGAAAATTTAGCTCAGAATATCCAAGTTCTGCTTCTCTCACAGAATATTTTTCTGACCCAAACAAACCAGTTCCGAGCAGTACCAATTTGAAGGAATTCAATGGTTTTACGCCTAGAAATTACATGAGTGAAGACCAAAGATTTGCAGAAAATAGACCAGATGTAGCTTCTTTCACCACAGAAATCCTTGCAGAAGACCTTACTTTGGCTGGAGAAATTAAAGTAAAATTAAAAATAGCGACTACAGGAACAGATGCAGATTTCTTTGTGAAACTGATTGATATTTATCCTGCAGACGAAAAAGGAATAAAAGAAAAACCGGGCGTTATCTACGGAAATTATCACCAAATGGTAAGAAGCGAAATTATGCCGGCGAGATTTAGAAATTCTTTTGAAAAACCAGCAGCATTAGTTCCTAATCAAGAAACAGAAGTGGTTTTTAATCTTCAAGATGTATTGCACACTTTCAAAAAAGGTCACAAAATCCAAATTCAAGTGCAGAGTACGGCTTATCCATTATTTGCTGTAAATCCACAGAAATTTATAGAAAATCCTTACAAAGCAGAAAAATCTGATTATACTCAAGCTTTCCAAAAAATCTTCAACAACTCAGTAATTGAAGTGGAGATTTTAAAATAAGACAAATATAGAACTGGCAGAAGAAATCTTCTGCCAATTTATTTTCAATCAAAAAATAATAGCTAACTTGTCAAGAAAAATTGGTTATGCAACCCGAAAAACCTAAAAACCTTAATGACCATCTTGCTAATGAAAGAACTTACTTAGCATGGTTAAGAACGGGAATTGGAGTAATGGCGTTCGGTTTTGTAGTGGTAAAATTCTCTCTTTTTTTGAAACAATTTTCACTGATATTTGGAAACCAAAACATCATTCACAACAAAAGTTATTCAGCAGAAATTGGGATTTTACTGGTCGTTTTTGGACTTATAATTTCCATTTTTGGATACTTCCGTTATAAAAAAACCGAAAAACAGATTAATGAAGATTCGTTTAAAAACAATTCTTTTTTAATAGGGCTTTCAACCATTATATTGATTGTTCTCACCTTGATTCTCATTTGGTATTTGATTACCAGCGTAGAAACTTATGCGAAATAATTAAACCGTTTTCTTGGCTTCTTCCCAAAGAATATCCATTTCTTCTAAAGACATTTCTGCAAGGTTAAGATTCTTTTCTAAAGCCAATTTTTCTAGCGTTTGGAAACGTTTGATGAATTTAAGATTGGTACGTTCCAGAGCAGAGTCTGCATTAAGACCAGAAATTCTAGCATAATTAATCAGTGAAAAGAAAACATCTCCCAATTCTTGTTCCTTTTTTTCGGGATTGGTTTCGGCGTGAAATTCGGCGAGTTCTTCATCTACTTTTTTCCAAGCATCTTCGGCAGAAGCAAATTCAAAACCGATTCCTTTTACTTTTTCCTGAATTCTGTATGCTTTGATAATCGGTGGCAAACTTTTCGGAACTCCTGCTAAAATAGACTTGTTTCCTTCTTTTAGCTTAAGTTTTTCCCAATTTTGCTTCACTTCTTCTTCGTCTTTCACTTCTACATTTCCATAAATGTGAGGATGACGGAAAATGAGTTTCTCGTTAAGTGAATTAATCACATCTGCAATATCAAAACTCTTCTTTTCTGAACCAATTTTAGCATAAAAAACTAAATGCAACAAAACATCGCCCAATTCTTTCTTAATTTCGGTGAGATTTTCTTCGAGCAAAGCATCAGAAAGTTCGTAGACTTCTTCTAATGTCAAATGTCTCAAAGATTGCAAATCTTGCTTTTTATCCCAAGGACATTTTTCTCGCAAATCGTCCATGATATCGAGTAATTTAGAGAAGGCTTCTAGTTTTTGTTCTTTGGAATTCATACCATAAGTTTAAGGTTAAGGCAAAGGTAAAGATTGAACATAAAAAATCCCGCAGATTTCTTAGAAAAACACCAATAAAATGTCTTAATCTTTGAAATCTGCGGGAAAATATAAATTGTTATCCTTGTTTTCTTTGCGTAGATTTTACGGTAGTTTTAGCAGATGAAGATGCTTTCGCTTTTGGCGCAGCTGGTTTTTCTGCTTTTGGAGCCGCTTTTTTAGCTGCAGCTTTCTTTTCTACAGATTTTTCTTCTACTATTTCAGCGTCTTCTACCGCTGGTTCTTCTGCTTTTACAAAAGCTTCTGGCTTAATATATCCTGCTTTTTGCAATAAGTTATACCATTGTACTAATTTCTTGATATCTGAACCATAAACTCTATCTACGTCATAGTTTGGTAAAACTGAAGACATGAAAGATTTTAATTCATTTTCAGAAGATTTGTGATTAATGGCTTCTTTATAGTCAAATTTTTCAGCAATGTTTTTCATTACTTCAAAAAGTGGAACTTCTTGGTCAAAAGTATAAATCGCAATATTGTCTAATAAACTTACTTGAGAAGTATTAGAAATGCTTGCTTTTTTTCCTGTAGAAATATCTTCTACGATAAAACCTGATCTTAATTGCGTTACTAGGGTAAACAAACCTGGTTTCCCAGAAATCGAAATTATTTTTTCTAACTGCATTTTATTTTTATTTTTTAAGTTCAATAGAGTTGTGTTCAAGATTTTTTGGTGATTCTATAAGTCTCGAACTTGAAGCGTTTGTTACTTTGGAAATCTCATTTTATATCCTACATGAATTTCTCCTGAAGTAATTTTAGTTAATTTTCCTTTGATGATTTTTTTCTTTAGAGGACTGAGTTTATCTGTAAAAAGTACGCCTTCTATATGGTCATACTCATGCTGAATTACTCTGGCTCTAATGTCTGAAAAAGTTTCGGTATGTTTAACGAAATTTTCGTCAAAATATTCTATCAAAATCGTTTCTTTTCTGCTTACATCTTCTCTCACATCTGGAATCGAAAGACAACCTTCATTAAATTTCCATTCATTACCGCTTTCTTCTAAAATTCTAGCGTTGATGAATACTTTTTTGAAATCTTTCAATTCATCTGCAATATCTTCATAATCTTCATCATCAGCTAATGGAGTTACATCTACGATGAAAAGACGAATGTCTAAGCCAATTTGAGGCGCAGCAAGACCTATTCCATGTGCTGCGTTCATGGTTTCGAACATATTGTCTATAAGTTCTTTAAGCTCAGGATAATCTGGCGAAATATCATGGGCTTTTTTTCTTAAAACTGTGTCTCCGTATGCTCTGATTGGTAAAATCATCTTTGTTTTTGTTCTAAAAAATTCTGTAAAATTATGGTAGCACTCACTTTATCAATAAGCGCTTTTTCTTGTCTCTGCTTTTTATTTTTCCCACTTTGAGAGATAAAAAACGAAGCCATTTTTGAGGTAAAACGTTCATCAAAGCGATGAATTTCTACTTCGGGAAAAAGTTCTTTCACTTTTTCTATAAATTTTAAAATATCCGTCTCTATTTCTGATAAATTCCCCTTCAAATCAGTAGGTAATCCTATTACCAAAGTTTCAACTTTATTTTCTGAAAAATATTTTTCTAAAAAAGAAAATATATTTTTGGTTTCTACAGTAGTTAATGCACTAGCAATCAACTGCATATCATCTGTAGCTGCAATTCCGCAACGCACTTTTCCGTAATCAATAGCAACTACTTGACTCATAGTTTGCAAATTTACTAAAATTTTTCAGCTTGTAGAAATTCAAATTTTTGCTAATTTTAAACTCAGAAACTTTTCTACCCTATGAAAACACTTCTTTTAATAAGACATGCCAAAAGTGATTGGCCAACGAACGTAGATGATTTTGACCGACCACTGAATGAGCGCGGACACAAAGATGCCCCTAAAATGGCGAAATTCCTCAAAGAAATTTCTGTAACCATAGATGGATTTGTAACCAGTCCTGCAAAAAGAGCATTGACTACTTGCAGATATTTCGCCGAAGTGTTCGAGAATAAAAACATTCAAAAAATAGAAGAATTATACAATGCTTCGCCTACAGAATTTCTAGAAGTGATAGAACATCTGAACGATTCTTTAGACCATGTTGCCATTTTTTCTCATAATAACGGTATTACTTATTTTGCTAATTCTCTAACCAACGAAAATATAGAACACATGCCAACTTGTTCTGTTGTAGCTTTTAAAATTTCTGCCGAAAGTTGGAAAGAGTTTAAAAATGCAGAGAAAAATTTCTTATTCTTCCATAAGCCAAAAGAAATATAAAACATGAAAATTGCAGCAATAGACATCGGGAGTAATGCAGCAAGATTGCTCATCAATGAAGTAAAAGAACCTAAAAAAGGAAAACCAGAATTTGTAAAACTCAATCTTCTGAGAATTCCATTTAGATTGGGAATAGACGTTTTTACCACTGGCGAAATTGGCAAAGAAAGAAAGGAAATGGTCATTAAATCTATGAAAGTTTTCTCTCAATTGATGGAAATTTATGGTGTAGAACATTACCGAGCTTGTGCTACCAGTGCAATGCGAGATGCTAAAAACGGTAAAGAAATTATAGATTTGGTCAAAAAGGAATCAGGAATACAGATTGAAATTATTTCTGGAGACGAAGAAGCTACGCTTATCTACGAAAATCACGTAGCAGAAGGACTTGACAAGAATTTTGGATATTTATACATAGACGTAGGTGGTGGTTCTACAGAATTAACATACTACGAAAATGGCAAAATGAAATACGAACATTCTTTCAATATTGGTACGATTAGATTGCTCAATAATCTAGTCACCAAAGAAAATTGGGAAGAAATGAAGACTGAAATAAAGACCAAAATCGTGAGCAAAAAACCTATGGTTGCTATTGGTTCTGGCGGAAATATCAACAAAATCTTTAGCATGAGCAAAACCAAAGACGGAAAACCTTTGTCTGTAAATGCTCTGAAAGTTTTTTATAAAGATTTAAAAGCACTTACTGTAGAAGAAAGAATGCTGAAACATAATTTGAGAGAAGACAGAGCAGATGTAATTGTTCCAGCGCTAGAGATTTTCAACAAAGTACTGAATTGGGCAGAAATTTCACAAATTTTCGTTCCTAAAATTTCTGTTGCAGATGGATTAATTCATAGTATTTATGATAAAGTGAAAAAGAAATAGTTATAATTTTGCTAAATTAATATACATTTCAAAAATCATTTAAGAATTCTTTATACCTTTATTCTACCTTTCTGAAAAGAAAGGTTTTTTTCTTACAAAAATATAAAGAATGAATACTCAATTATCCTATGTTCACGGCGATTCTTCTATTCCACTTTTAGGAGAAACTATTGGCGAAAATCTAAAGAAAACAGTAAATAAATTTCCTAAAAATGATGCTCTGATTTGTTCACATCAAAATTATCGAGCTACCTACGAAGAATTTTACGAGCAAACTTCGCAAGTTGCCAAAGCAATTTTACATCTAGGTGCAAAACCAGGTGATAGAGTTGGAATTTGGTCTCCCAATCGTTATGAATGGGTTTTACTGCAATATGCAACTGCCAGAATTGGGGTAATTTTGGTTAATATCAATCCTGCTTACAGAACCAGTGAACTTATTTTTGTATTGAATCAATCTCAAATCAAATATATGTTTGCGTCTTTGAGTTTCAAAACCAGCAATTATAAAAAAATGGTAGACGATGCTCGAGAATTTACCTCCACGTTAGTAGATGAAGTCTTTTTCGATGAAAATTGGGATGATTTTCTAAAAGGTGCGGCTCACATTTCTGATGAAGAACTTCAAAATTATGAAAGCCAAATTCAATTTGACGACGCTGTAAATATTCAATATACTTCTGGAACTACAGGTTTCCCAAAAGGAGTTACACTGTCTCACCATAATATTTTGAATAATGGATATTTCATTGGCATCAGACTTCATTATACCGAAAAAGACAAGGTTTGTATTCCTGTTCCTTTTTATCATTGCTTCGGAATGGTCATCGGAAATTTATGTTGTACCGCTCACGGTTCTACCATGGTGATTCCTAATGATAGTTTTGACCCAAAACTTACGCTAGAAGTGGTAGAAAAAGAAAAGTGCACTTCACTATATGGCGTTCCTACGATGTTTATCGCTACTTTGCATGAATTAGATTTAAAAAATTATGATCTTTCGAGTCTTAGAACGGGTGTGATGGCAGGAGCAGTTTGTCCGCCAGAAGTAATGAAAAGAGTAGAAAACCAAATGAACATGAAAGAAGTGACCATTTGCTATGGAATGACGGAAACTTCGCCTGTTTCTACTCAGACTAAAATTGGAACTCCATTTGAAAAACAAATTCATTCGGTAGGAACCATTCATGATCATTTAGAAATTAAAATCATCAATCCAGAAACGGGTAAAATCGTGAACAGAGGCGAAAATGGAGAACTCTGTACCAGAGGTTACTCTGTAATGCTGAAATATTGGGATAATCCAGAAGCAACCCATCAAGTTTTAGACAGCGCAAGATGGATGCATACTGGCGATTTAGCCATGATGGACGAAGAAGGCTACATTCATATTTCTGGAAGAATTAAAGACTTAATTATCCGAGGCGGAGAAAACATTTCTCCTAAAGAAATTGAAGATTTTTTATATCAATATCCTAATGTTTTAGACGCACAAGTGATTGGCGTTCCGAGTGAAAAATTCGGGGAGGAAGTAATGGCTTGGATTAAAGTAAGAGAAGGATTTTCTTTAACCGAAGAAGAACTTGTCAACTTCTGCAAAGGACAAATTGCCCATTATAAAGTTCCCAAATACTGGAAATTCGTGCAAGAATTCCCAATGACCATTTCAGGAAAAGTAAGAAAAGTAGAAATGCGCGAAATGGCGATTAAAGAACTCGGTTTAGGCAAAAAATAAATCGAAATTTTCAAAAACAAAAGGCTGCAAAATTGCAGCCTTCGTTTATTTTATTGTAAAAAGATTAGTCTACACTCACCACTTCTTTGATGCTTGGTACAAATTGTTTGATGGTATTTTCTACCCCTAGTTTCATGGTAGAAAAACTCATAGGACAACCAGAACAGTTTCCTTGCAGTTTTACCATTACTCTATTGTCAATAACATCTACCAATTCTATATCACCACCATCATTATTTAGAAACGGACGAATACTTTCCAAAGCTTCCATTACTTTGGTTACTATTTCTTCGTGAGTGAGTTTATCTTTATTCATAATTTATTCAAAATTTGTATTCAAAAATTGTAATTGCTCCAATTATTTCTTAGGCGAACAACCTGCCATTGTTGTAATTTTCACCGCTTCAGTTGGTGGTAGATTTTTATTTCTTTCCACTAAGCTTTCTATCATTTTTTGTGCAGTTTCTTTATAGATTTCTGCAATTTTAGAACCTTCTTGCAGCGCTACTGGTCTACCAACATCTCCCGCTTCTCTGATGCTTTGAATTAAAGGGATTTCACCTAAAACTGGAATTCCTAAATCTTCCGCCATAAACTGAGCGCCTTGTTTTCCGAAGATGTAATATTTATTTTCTGGCAATTCTTCAGGTGTAAAATACGCCATATTTTCAATTAAACCTAAAACTGGAATATTAATGCTTTCCATCGTAAACATAGCGATTCCTTTTTTCACGTCTGCTAAAGCCACATGTTGCGGTGTAGAAACAATTACAGCACCCGTTACAGGAACTTCTTGAATAATCGAAAGGTGAATATCTCCTGTTCCTGGAGGAAGGTCAATCAATAAGAAATCTAGATTTCCCCAAGCTGCATCACGAAGCATTTGGTTCAATGCTTTACTTGCCATAGGTCCTCTCCACACTACTGCTTGATTCGCTCCAGAGAAATAACCAATCGAAAGCATTTTCACGCCGTAATTTTCGATAGGTTTCATCATATTTTTACCATCTACTTCTACAGAAATTGGCTTTTCTGCTTCGGTGTCAAACATGGTAGGAACAGATGGACCATAAATATCAGCATCAAGAACACCTACAGAGAATCCCATTTTTTGTAAAGTCACGGCTAAGTTTGCAGTTACCGTAGATTTTCCTACGCCACCTTTACCAGAAGCAATGGCGATAATATTTTGAATTCCTGGAATTTCTTTTCCTTTGATTTGGTTTTGTTGAACTTGTGAAGGTTCAGGTGAAGTAATTTTAAGTTTCAGCACTACTTGGTCACCAAATTCCGTAGCAAAAGCCTGCTTCATGGCTGCTTCTAGCTTCTTTTTTTCGTGCATTGCTGGAGAATGTGCAATCATATCAATGTACACATCATCACCCATTACTTGGAAGTTTTGTACTAAATCATCTACTTCTATTTCTTTCAGAAACTCCTGAACTCTGGTTTTCGTCAACATAATTTATTGAAATTTTTTGAGATACAAATTTACGTAAAAATAATTAATTTGGAATGAATAAAAATAACAATAATGGTAATTGATAGAATTGATTTACAATAAAAAACTTCAGATAGTTCCGAAGTTTTTAATTTTATATTTAAATTTTTATAACTCACCACCGTGATTATCGAGCTGTCCTTCCCATTTAGAAACGGCAGAAGTTGCAAGTGCGTTTCCTAAAACATTGGTCATACTTCTTCCCATATCGCAGAAATGGTCAATCGGTAAAATTAAGGCAATTCCTTCTGGCGGAATTCCGAACATAGAACAAGTCGCCACAATAATCACCAAACTCGCTCTTGGAACGCCTGCAATTCCTTTTGAAGTGAGCATTAACACTAAAAGCATAGTAATTTGTTGACCAACTGTCATGTCGATTCCATAAATCTGAGCAATGAAAATAGAGGCAAAAGTCATGTACATCATGCTTCCATCTAAATTGAAAGAATATCCTAATGGTAAAATGAAAGATACAATTCTGTTATTACAACCGAAACGCTCTAATTCTGTTACCAATTTCGGGAAAACCGCTTCTGAACTGGTAGTAGAAAAGGCGATAAGTAAAGGTTCTTTGATTCTTCTTAATAATTCGAATAATCTATTTCCTAAAATGAGGTAACCTACAATACATAAAATCAACCATAAAATAGCTAGTGCAAAGAAGAAATCTCGAAGATAAATTGCGTAAACTTTGAAAATTTCAAAACCATTGGTTGCAACAACTGCTGCAATAGCTCCTAAAACACCAAGTGGAGCAAACCACATGATATAACCTACCATTTTTAGAATAGCATGTGCACAAACATCTAAAAATTTGATTACAGGTTTAGAATATTCATCTCCCAAATGAGAAAGGGCAATCCCAAACATAATAGAAAACAATACAATTTGTAGAACTTCATTGGTAGCAAAAGCTTCGAAAACGCTTTTTGGTACTACGTGTTTTACAAAATCTTCCAGAGAAAATCCTTTTGAGTTATCCAAGATTTCTTTAGCAGAATTGGCATCTTGAATAGGCAATTTGGTAACGTGACCAGGTTCTAACCAATTTACCAAAACCAAACCTAACATGAGCGAAACCAAAGAAGCAGTAATAAACCATAGCATGGCTTTACCTCCCACTCTACCAATCATAGCAGTATCTCCCATTTTCGCAATTCCCACAACCAACGTTGTAAAAACCAATGGTGCGATAATCATCTGTACTAATCTGATGAAAATGGTTCCGAGAAGTTTTATATTTTTAGAAAAAGATTCTGTATTTTCTGGAAACTGAGTGTGTACTACTCCACCAATAATTACCCCTAAAACTAAAGCAATGATAATTGCAAAGAAAAGTTTGTTTTGTCCTTTCATATATTGATTTTCTATAGAATACAAATATAGTTTTTTTAATGAAATATTGGTAATTGTTTTGGAGCGGTATTTCTGGACAAGCGATAGCAGTGGAAATCCTTTTTAGTGGCGGCAGCTTTGCTGCCGCCACTAAAAAGATTGTAACGAATAGCGCGGTCCCGAAAATTTCTTGATTGGCAAAAGCTTTGAAGAAATTTTCGGGATGGCCCAAAATAAAAAATCCCGAAAAATTCGGGACTGTAAATATATTTTTGAGACTTGGAATTAAGCTTTTAAATATCTAGAATAAGCGAAACCTTCTTCTCCGTCTTGAGTTTTAATTTTCCACCAATCACTAGAAGATTGTTCTACTAGAGTTACTACTTCACCTTTTGCAGCTTTTCCTAAAATTACTCCTTCTATAGAAGGTTCTTGTCTGATGTTCAAATTAGAATTTTCTGTATCTACAGTTAATGGAGTTCCTTTAGCCAAACCTGTAATTTCTATATCTATATTGATATCAGAAGCTGAATAAGAGGCATCTATCTCTCCATAAGCATCCCAAACTTTATTTTTTGCAGCGCTTGTAGAAGTATTTCCAGAAATGTAAAGAATGCCATCTTGCTCCACTACCTTTAAACCATTAATTTCAGCCGACTGCGCAGCCGAAACTACCTTTGAGTATTTATCTTGTAATGACATGGTAATTATTTTTTAACGTTATAATCATAATTTACTTTTCCTACTTTCAGGGCATCTACAGACATTTTAATTTTTCTTGCCTGTTCTGCTGTAACTTCTCCAGTTAAAGTAATTTCGCCATTCACCACGTCCATTTTTACTGATGGAAAATCCTTAATAGCATCTGCTACTTTTTGTTGAGTTTCTTGGTCAATCGCAGTAATCGTCTCCATTACAGGATCAGCAGCTTCTACACTTGCCATATCCATTACATCTCTTACTCCTTTAATATTTTTAATCGCAGCAATGGCATCATCTTTATCTCCTTGAGAAGCAAAAGTTCCGCTTAAATGTGCCACTCCATCTTTTACCTCAACGGAAGTTTCAGGATACGCAGAGATAGCTGTAGTAGATTGTTTAGTCAGTTCTGCATCTGAAATAGATTTTTGACATGAGATGGCTGCAAAAGAAACCACAAAAGCTAAAACAGTGATTTTAATCGTTTTTTTCATAATTAGAGAATTTTAATGATTATTGTTTCCAAATGTAAAGATAAAAACTAGGTCTGCTTTATACAATTTTTATAAAGTTTTATTAAATTTTTAAAAATTCAAATGAGATTCCAACAAAAAAGCCCCAGAATTCTGAGGCTTTAAAATTTATTTTGAATAAATCAATTTTTTATTTTTGGTTTAAATGATAGTAAACAAACATTTTATAGTACAACTTAGCTGCTAAAAACGCAGTAGGTTTCACGTAAGGAGAATCCATTGATTTAACAACATCAAAACTCTGTTTACCAATTATTTATACCCTAAAAGATGCAATACATCTTCTGGTTTTTGCTCTTCGCTGAAAACTTCGTATTGTAATTTTCCGTTTTTAGCTTTTTGGATGAGAATATGTTTCGGCTGAGGCAATAAACAGTGATGAACTCCACCAAAACCAGCAATACTCTCTTGATAAGCTCCTGTGTTAAAGAAACCGATGTATAATGGTTTGGTATCGCTGAACACTGGCAAATAAATCGCATTGGCATGTTGCTCAGAATTGTAATAATCATCTGAATCACAAGTTAATCCGCCCAAGAAAACTCTTTCGTAAGAATCTTCCCAACGATTCAGCGGAAACATAATAAAACGCTTTGAAATAGCCCAAGAATCTGGAAGTGTCGTCATGAAAGAAGAGTCTATCATGTTCCATTTTTCTCTATCGTTTTGGCGTTTTTGAGAAATGATTTTATATAAATTTCCAGCACTTTCACCTACGGTAAAACTACCAAATTCAGTATAAATATTTGGTTCTTCTACCCCTTCTTCTTCACAGAATTTTTTGATTTGATACACGATTTCATTTGCCATGTATTCATAATCATAATCAAATTGAAGAGAATTTTTAATAGGGAAACCGCCACCAATATTAAGAGAATCTACTTCTGGAGCAATTTTTTTCAATCTTGCATACACTCTCAAACATTTGAAAAGCTCATTCCAATAGTACGCAGTATCTTTAATTCCGGTATTGATGAAAAAATGAAGCATTTTCAACCTTGCATTAGGGTGTTCTGCAATTTTTTGGCTGTAATAAGGGATAATATCTTTGTACCCAATTCCTAATCTGCTGGTATAAAATTCGAATTTAGGTTCTTCTTCCGAAGCAATTCTAATCCCAATGTCAAAGGTAGTATCTATACTTTCGGTCAGTTTATCTAATTCTCTGTAATTATCTAAGACAGGAATCACATTTTCAAAACCATTATTGATTAAATCTGAAATTTTAGCCAAATAATCATCGGTTTTAAAACCATTACAAACCACTTCTATCGTCTTGTCAATTTTCCCTGTTTCGAATAGATTTTTAACAATATTCATGTCAAAAGCAGAAGACGTTTCGATAGAAATATCATTCTTAAGCGCTTCTTCTAATACGAAAGAAAAGTGCGAAGATTTGGTACAGTAACAGTATCTGTAAGAATTTTTATATTCATTCTTTTTGATGGCATCTTTAAACCACGTTTTTGCACGCTGAATGTTTTGCGAAATCTTGGGTAAATAACTGAACTTCAACGGAGTTCCGAATTTTTCTACCAAGTCCATCAAAGGAATATCATGAAAGTACAACTGTTGATCCTCATACTTAAATTCCTCTTGCGGAAAGTAAAGTGTTTGGTCAATAAGTTCAGCATATTTTATCTTCATTTATTGCAAAAATTTAAGACTACAAAAATGCGAAAAAAGATTGGATTTTTTGAGTTAAAAATTCACAAATTTAGATTCCGATAAAAATCAATACATCACCGTTTTCATACGTGATTTCTACGGCGTTTTCTCGGGCAAAATTTCGGGTTCCTACTCTTTTGGTTAAGCTCAATTCTTCGTTAAAGAGCTCCCAGTTAAGACCTTTAGTCGAAATTTTTTCTACAAAAGGAAATGGCAAAAGCGAAATCATCTTTCCTTCTACCTCGTGAATTTTAAAATTTTTTGGGATGAAAAAGTATCTGGAAAACTCGTCAAAAAAAGTGATTTCCATGTCGTTTTTAAAGAGAAAAGCTACGTGAAGATTCCCGAGAAAATGGTCTTGTTCACCACCGCTTCCTCCGTAAACGTCTACTTTTTTTACTCCATTTTTTTTGAGAATATCTAAAGCTTTTTGAAAATCTGTAAAATCTTGATCTGGAGTATGAATGAATTTTTCGTGGTAAATATTTTCGTCACTGCCTTCATGAGAATCAAAATCTCCTGAAATAAAATCTAGTTTATCCAGAGGGAAATTTTTATCTTTTAAATAATGAAAAGCTCCATCGCTACAAGCAATCACATCATAACCTTCCGTTTTGGGAAGGTTTTCTGGAGGAGTTCCGTTAATGAAAAGGAGTGCAGATTTTATCACAGATTTTATAATTGTTTAGAGCGTTTTACTTAGCTCTTTCTGAAGGATTCCAGTATTCTTCTTTTTCTCCAGAAATTTTAGAGATATATCTTGCCAAAATAAAAAGATAATCAGACAATCTATTGAGATATTTGATGAGTTCTGGTCTTACTTCTTCGGTTTCATTGAGATGAACCATAGCGCGTTCTGCTCTTCTGCAAACCGTTCTACAAACGTGAATACATGCAGCAGCTTTTCCACCGCTTGGTAAAATAAAGAATTGCAAAGGTTCTAATTCTGCATCAAAATTGTCCATCCAACGTTCTAATTCCATAATTTCTTCTTCAGAAATTAACAAATCTAACCTGCTTTTACCATTTGCCAAAAACATTTTATCTGTTGGCGTTGCTGCTTCTGAACCTACGGTAAATAAATCAAACTGAATTTTCTGCAGTTGATTCAATACTTTTTCATCAGAAATTTCGGCTTTTGCCAAACCAATAAAAGCATTGAGTTCGTCTAAAGTCCCGTAAGATTCTACTCTTGCAGCAGCTTTAGAAACTCTAGTTCCTCCGTATAAAGAAGTTTCGCCTTTATCGCCAGTTTTGGTGTAAATTTTCATAAAATTGATGGATATTGGAAGTTAGATGATGGATGTTTAGAATTTTTCAAATCTAAAATTCTCACCCAAATAAGCTTGTCTTACTTGTGGATCATTAGCTAAATCTTCTGGAACACCTTCTTTTAAGATGTTTCCTTCGAACATGATGTAGGTTTTATTGGTAATCGCCAAAGTTTGTTGAACATTGTGGTCGGTTATCAAAACCCCGATATCTTTTTTCACCAAACTTCTGATAATTTTCTGAATATCCTCCACAGCAATTGGGTCTACTCCTGCAAAAGGTTCGTCTAAAAGAATAAAATCTGGGTCTGTTGCGAGACAACGTGCAATTTCGGTTCTACGTCTTTCACCTCCAGAAAGTAAATCTCCACGGTTTTTACGAACGTGCTCTAGTGAAAATTCTTCAATCAGTTCGTTGGTTCTGCGGATTTGTTCTTCTTTGGATTTATTGGTAAGTTGTAAAACGCCTAAAATATTATCTTCTACTGACAGTTTTCTAAAAACAGATGCTTCCTGAGCCAAATAACCGATTCCTTTTTGCGCACGTTTGTACATGGCATCATTGGTAATATCTTTCCCATCTAGCGTAATTTTGCCAGAAGTAGGTTTTACCAATCCCACAATCATATAGAAAGTAGTGGTTTTTCCCGCACCATTTGGTCCAAGTAAACCTACAATTTCTCCTTTTTTTACTTCTACGGAAACGCCTTTTACTACTTTTTTGGGTCCGTATTCTTTAATTAAATTTTCGCCACGTAAAATCATAGAGACAAAGATATGAAAAAAGTCAGAAGTATGAAGTTGAAAGTCGGAAGTCTTAAAATTGCAAATCTTAAGTTAAAAAAATGGAAGTTTTCAAATTACGAAACCCTTTCTGCGTTTTTTGTATGTGCATAAAACGCAGAAAGGGTTGGTTATATTTTTTCTGTAAGTTATTTTTAGAAAAATAGGTTCTAAAAATTCCTGAACTTGCGCCCCAGATTGAGCGGCATGTTTGAGCTCTTTTTTCTGCGGCGGCTTCGCCGCCGCAGAAAAAAAGCGAGTAGCGAAAGCTGGAATTTGGCGCCCTATTGATTTAAAAGAATAGCAGCTTCTTTTGCAGCATAGGTGAAAATCATATCTGCACCAGCTCTTTTAATACAAGTAAGGCTTTCTATAATGGCTTTGTCATTATCTAACCAACCGTTTTGAGCAGCCGCTTTCAACATTGCGTATTCTCCGCTCACATTATAAACTGCGATTGGCAAATCTATCTCTTGACGAACTTTTGCTACAATATCTAAATACGGAAGACCCGGTTTTATCATAATAATATCTGCGCCTTCTTCGATGTCTTTGTACACTTCATTTAAGGCTTCTCTAGAATTATGAAAATCCATTTGGTAGGTCTTTTTATCTTTTGGAATTTCCTGAAAATCTTTAGGAGCAGAATCTAAAGCGCTTCTAAAAGGCCCGTAGAATGAACTTGCATATTTTGCGGCATAGCTCAAAATTCCTACGTTGGTATGACCTGTTTCTTCTAAAGCTTGACGAATTGCAGCAACTCTACCATCCATCATATCACTTGGCGCCACAACATCTGCACCTGCTTCTGCGTGAGAAACAGACATCCTTGCCAAAGCATCATTAGTCGCATCATTGTCTACCTGTCCGTTGGTAATAATTCCGTCGTGACCATAGATTGAATAAGGATCTAATGCAACATCTGGCATTACAATCATCTCTGGAATGGCATTTTTAATTTCTCTGATGGTTCTTTGCATCAAACCATGTGGATTCCAAGCTTCGGTTCCGAGATTGTCTTTTAAATTTTCTGGAACTTTCATGTAGATATTCACCGCTTTTACACCCAGTGAAAAAAGTTCTTTACATTCTTTCACCGTTAAATCTACTGTTCTGCGGAAAATTCCCGGCATTGATGGAATAGCTTCCTGTGCGTTTTCGCCTTCCATTATGAACATTGGCATTACAAAATCATTGGTAGTGAGTACTGTTTCTCTCACAAGACTTCTGATGCTTTCGTTAGTACGTAATCTTCTATTTCTTGAAAAAATTATCATTTTTGGAATAAAGTTTGTTTTATACTCTGCAAATTTAGTTATTTATAACTATTGTGTATATCAATTCGTTTAAATAAATTTGTATATTCTTTGAGATAAGAATGAATTAAGTAAAATGAAAAGAACTTTATATTTTATATTATTTTCGGTAGGTTTATTAATGTTTTCGGGCGAAGCAAAAGCTCAACAAACATTAAGAGAGCCGCTTTCTGATTCTCAAAAATCTGATGATGGAGTTTTAGTAGCTTATCCTAATCCTACAAGAGACTTTATCATTGTAAAAGCTAAAAACCCAATGCTAAAGGTAAAATCTGTAACTTTTTACTCTATTATCGGGACTCAAGTTTCAGAAACCATGGTGAACATGAACACCGCCGAAATTAGATTAGACAAACTGAAACCTGGCAAATATTTAATGAAATACACTTTGTCAGACAATACCCAAAAGGTAACGCAAGTGGTAAAACAGCAATAATTTTTTAAATCATAAAAAAGAAAAACCATCGAAGTTCGATGGTTTTTTATTTTTGGAAATTTCTTAAAGATTAGTAACCTCCAGAAACTTCTTCGTTTTTAATTAAAGCTTTTGCAGAAGATGTTCCTATTCTCTTTACGCCTAGGTTAATCATATATTCTGCTTCTTCTGGTGTTCTTACACCACCTGCAGCTTTTACAGGAAGTGAACCTGCGTTTTCTAGCATGATTTTAATTCCTTCTACAGTTGCTCCATTTGGTTTTCCGCCTTCAGTTTGGTAGAAACCTGTAGATGATTTCACAAATATTCTGTGTAAATCTTCAGCTTTGAAGTTTTCTTCAGCCCAAGTTGAGATTTTTTTGGTAATATCTGCAATTTGCTCATCGGTAAGCGCTGCGATTTCAATAATCCATTTTGCGATTTTACCATTATCTAAGCAAAGTTTTGTACAATCTACAAATTCTGATTTCACAGCATCTACTTCACCATTTTTGTACGCTTCATAATTGATTACGAAATCTAATTCATCTACTCCGTCTTCGATTGCTTTTTGAGCTTCAGCTAATTTATGTTCTTTAGAATAAGTTCCTTCGTGGAAACCGATGACAGTACCGATGACTACATTAGAATTTTGTTCTGTAAGGAATTGCTTCATTTTTTTAACATAATCAGGTCTTATCATTACTGCAAAAATGTCATTTTCGATGGCTTCTTTGGCAAGATTAATTACCGTTTCTAGCGTTTGTTCTTCGGTAAGACCAGATTGAGCTGGAGTTTTTAGATAAGTAGAATCTAAATAAGTGTTGATTTTCATAACGTTACACTTTTAATTGTCTGTTAATACTTTGCTCCAAAGATATGAAAGTTTCTGTTCTTGTAACGCCTTTTAGCTTCTGTATTTTGCTTAAAATTTGCATGAGATGATCATTATCAATACAAAGTACTTTAAGGAAAACCGTCCAGTTTCCTGTAGTATAATGAGCTTCTACGATTTCATTAATTTCGTTCAGAGATTTAATCAGTTCTTGGAAATGACTTGGCTGATCCATGTAAACGCCGATGTAAGAAACTACTTTGTAACCTATTTTTCTTGGATTAAGAAAAGATACAGAATTTTCTATTACGCCTGCGCTTTCTAGTTTTTTTATTCTCTGATGTACAGCAGTGGTAGAAATACCAATGTTTTTAGAAATTTGAGCCAAAGATGTTTTGGCATTGTCCATGAGCATATAGATTATTTTTTTATCTATTGCATCTAGCTTGTAACCTACTTCTGTAACGCTTTTCATTTTTAATTTAATTGTCTTTTGTTTCTAAAATTGTATAAACGGGATAATGATCACTATACCCACCAAGATATCTGGTTCCTGCAAAAGTTCTAAAAGGTCTTCCTTTAAACTTTTTGTCCCAATTACTTAATTTCTCTGAATTAAAGACTACAGCACTTTTAAATGCTAATGAGGAAATAGGCAAAAAGAAATGATTAGAAAATAGAATCTGATCGAACAACAGTCCTTGGTTGTAGTGAAACGTAGAATAAATTTTATTATTGTATAATTCTATGTATGGATTCACTAAGATTTTATCAACTCCATTGTCATATAATAAATTATTTAGATTTTCTTCAATCGGGTCATCGTTAAAATCTCCACAAATTATTACAGGTTCTTCTTTTTCTAATAATGTGAGAACTCTTTCTTTAATTGAATGAAGAATGTAATCTCTTTTGGGTTTATTTACATCTTTTTCTCTTTTTGAAGGAAGATGCGCCACAAAAACATTGAGCAATTCATCATTATATTTCAATTTACAAAAAAGAACATCTCTGGTTGTATCATAATACTCATCTTGCTCTTCATTCACTCCTTCGAAAATAAAAGAAATGGCTTCAGAATCTACTAATTCTATTTTTCTCTTATCGTACAGAAGCGCTGTATCTACGCCTCTTTCATCTAAAGAATTATAATGAACAAAATCATAATTTTGAAGGGGTTCTTGTTGAATTAAGTCTTGTAAAACCTCTTCATTATTCACTTCACATAAACCTACAATCATCGGAAGCACCTCTTCTTTTTCTTCGATAAGCCTAAAAACATTGGCGATTTTTCGAAGTTTATTCTGATACTTTCTTTCGTCCCAATTCCTTAATCCAGAAATGGTAGGATCTAAAAAATGTTTTGGTTTTGGGTCTGGAGAAAACAAGTTTTCTACATTATAGAACATGACAAGTTCTTTTTTCAAAAAATTCTCCATAGCCTTGCCTCAATTTTTCGGATTGTAAATTTAGTAAAAATAATTTATTATGATTAGAAATCTTTTAATAAATCTGGTCTTTTCTGCTGTGTAATTTCTATTGCTTTCTGATGTCTCCATTCTTCAATTTTACCAAAATTACCGCTCAAAAGTATTTCTGGAACTCTCATTCCTTTATAAACCTCTGGTTTGGTATAAATAGGTGGAGAAAGCAAATCATCTTGAAAACTATCCGTCAAAGCAGATTGTTCATCATTTAAGACTCCTGGTAAAAGACGAATAATTGCATCAGCAACTACACAAGCTGCCAATTCGCCACCAGTGAGCACAAAATCACCAATCGAAATTTCTCTGGTAATGTGTAAATCTCTAATTCTTTGGTCTATTCCTTTGTAATGACCACAAAGCAGAATTAAATTTTTCTTCAGCGAGTAAGAATTCGCTATTTTTTGGTTAAAAGTTTCTCCATCTGGAGTTAAGTAAATAATATCATCATACTCTCTCTCAGCTTTTAACTGAGAAATACATAAATCTAATGGTTCACACATCATCACCATTCCAGCGCCGCCACCATAAACTGTATCATCTATTTGACGATGTTTGTTAAATGCAAAATCACGAACATTATGAAAATGAACTTCTGCCAAACCTTTTTCCATTGCTCTTTTCAGGATGGAAGTTTTGAAAGGACTTTCTAATAAATCAGGAACTGCACTTATAATATCTATTCTCATTGTTCGGTTTTATTTTTTTTATTCGGGATGATGATTAAGCGAAGCGAAGAATCTCTATTAATGTAACTCCACATCCAATTGAAGAAAATAGCGAGTTTATTTCTCACACTTAAAATCAACATTAAATGAAGAAACATCCAAAAATACCACGCAAAAATCCCTTGAAATTTAAATTTTGGCAAATCTACTACTGCTCTATGTTTCCCGATGGTTGCCATACTTCCTTTGTCATCATATTCGTAAGGTTGCCACTCTTTCTCTGATTTTTTCAAGAAATTTTTAGCCAAATTTTTTCCTTGATTAATCGCTACATTCGCTACTTGAGGATGACCATTTGGATATTTTGGGGTTTCCATGTAGGCAATATCTCCTATCGCATAAATATCATCAAATCCTACTATTTTATTGTATCGGTCTACAATGTACCTGTTGTTTTTAATGGAATTTTCGGTTAATCCTTCAATAATATTCCCAGTTACACCTGCTGCCCAAATCACATTATTGCTCGGAATGATATTCCCAGAACTTAGATAAACTCTATCGCCATCATAATCCGTAACTCTATCATTTGAGATAAATCTCACTCCCAAATCTTTCAAATATTTTTCTGATTTTTCTTGAGATTCTTCGCTCATTACCGCCAAAGGTTTTTCGGTAGAACTCACCAGAATAATTTCTAAATCATCAAAATTCATTCTAGGATAATCTCTCGGCAAGATTTCTCTTTTCATTTCCGCAAAAGCTCCCGCCAATTCCACACCAGTTGGTCCAGAACCTACGATTACGATGTTCCAATTGCCATCATCACTTCTGCTTTTTTCAATAATTAATTTTTCGAAAGTAAGCAAAACATGGTTTCTTATAGAAATCGCTTCCTGAGTATTTTTCATCCCAAAAGCCAGATTTTCCATTTTTTCATTTCCAAAGAAATTCGTTTTACAGCCAGTTGCAATCACCAATTTATCATAGTGAAAAACATGGTCTTCTGTAATAATTTTATTTTCTGAAGGAATAATCTGTTTCACTTCCGTCATTCTAAATTGAATATTTTTAGAACGCTGAAAAATCTTTCTAAAAGGAAACGAAATATTAGAAGGTTCAATTCTTCCGCAAGCTACTTGATAAAATAACGGCTGAAACATATGATGATTCGCCTTGTCAATCATCACCAATTTCTTGGTACGACTGCCATTAAGTTTTTTAGCGAATTGCAATCCTGCAAAACCACCACCGATGACGATTATTTTATCTCTAATTTCCATAAGATTCTGGCAAAATTACTGAATTTATTTTCTAAAAATTTTACTTTTGCAAAACTTATGTCAAAAACCAATCCAAAAGCTACCAAAAGAAAAAAAATCCATAAAACCAGACGAAAAAATTATCTTTTTCGCAGATATATTTTGTTGGCTATTTTAGGATTAACCTTGCTCGGAACTGGGCTTTACCTCAGAGACAAAGTGGCATTTTATTACGCCATGTATTTTGAGAAATTTGTACATAAAAATTTAAAAAATTCAGAAGAAGAAACCGCTAGAATCAATAAAATCGTCACGGAATATAATGACAAAATTTTCGGTTTCGATATTTCTCATTATCAGCACAAAAAAGACATAAAATGGGACAGCCTCACTATCGCCAATGGTTCTATCCCGTTGGAATTTGTGATTATGAGAGCTTCTATGGGAAACCGAAAAAAAGATAAACATTTTGATGATTTTTGGGAATTAGCCAAAGAAAATAATCTTACAAGAGGTGCTTATCATTTTTATCGTGCAGACGAAGACCCTATTTTACAAGCCAATAATTTCTTAGAAAGTGTAAATCTAGAAAGCGGAGATTTACGACCTGTTTTAGACATCGAAAGAATTCCCAGAAGAAAATCTAAGGAAAAATTGATAGAAGACCTGAAGGTTTGGTGCAAAATCATAGAAGAAAAATACGGCGAAAAGCCCATTATTTATACTTATTACCATTACTACAAAGATTATTTGCGTGGCGAGTTTGACGATTATCCACTTTGGCTAGCCAACTACAATGATGTTTTAGTTCCGTCGGAAGAAGACTCATGGAAAATGTGGCAATTCACGGAAAAAGGCATTGTAAAAGGAATTAATGTAAAAGTTGACCTTAATATTTACAACGGAAACTCATGGAGTTTCAGTGAATTAAAACTTGATTAAAGAAAAATAAAATGATAGTAGAACAATTAAAAAACACACCAGAAGAATTGGTTTTCAGCAACGTAATTGCTTATATAGATGAACATTACGAATTCACACCTACTAAATTCACTAACGGAAATACGGTAAACGAAGCCAATCAAAATAATGGCTCTTGCAAAGTTTTCAGTTTTGCCAAAATCAACCAACTTTCTCCACAAGAGACGCTTTTATTATTTAGCGAGTTTTACAGAGAAGACGTTTTGAAAAATCCAGAAGGAACAGACCATCAAAATATCAGAAATTTCATGAAATTTGGCTGGGAAGGAATTGTTTTCGAAGGAGAAGCTTTGAAGAAAAAATAAATCTTTCCACAATAAAATTTATTCCCATTTCATTTTTTGTACTTTCGCAATCTCAATTTTTTTTTGAATTAACCTAAACCTATAATGAACTACGTTTCCGCAGAAAATCTGACCAAATCTTACGGCATCAAAACGCTTTTTAAGAATATTTCTTTCCATATCAATGAAGGAGACAAAATTGCGATTGTCGCCAAAAACGGCACCGGAAAATCTACGCTTTTAAAAATCCTTTTAGGAAAAGAAATTGCAGATTCTGGCGAAGTAGTGATTAATAAAGATGTTCAGGTAGTTTTGTTCGACCAAGAAATTGAGTTTGAGTCTCAACTTTCTGTGGAAGAATTCATGATGACACTAGATTCTAAGCCTATTCAAGCGCTTAAAAATTACCATCAGTCGCTGCATTCTACTGACCAAAAATTCATAGAAAAAGCTTTGGCAGAAATGGAAATTCACAAAGCTTGGGATTTAGAAACCGAAATGAAACAAATTCTTTCGCAACTAAAAATCACCAATTTAGAGGCGAAAATGGGAACGCTTTCTGGAGGACAAATCAAAAGAGTTGCCCTTGCAAAACTCCTTACCGAAACCAGAGCAGAACACAGACACGTCTTGCTGATTATGGACGAACCTACCAATCACTTAGACGTAGAAATGGTAGAATGGTTAGAAAATTATCTTTCTAAAGCCATGATTACGTTACTTTTGGTAACACACGACCGTTATTTTCTGGATTCTGTCTGCGACACCGTTTGGGAAATGGAAGACCAAAATCTGTATGTTCATAACGGAAGTTATGCGACTTATCTGGAAAACAAAATGATTCGTGAAGATAATTTGAACGCCACAATTGACAAAGCCAACAACCTTTACCGAAAAGAATTAGAATGGATGCGCCGTCAACCAAAAGCAAGAACTACCAAATCAAAATCTAGAATTGATGCTTTCTACGACACCGAAAAAGTAGCAAAAACCAATACCAAAAAGCAATCTCTGGAACTCGATTTTGAGATGAAAAGATTGGGAAAAAAGATTTTGGAGCTCAAAAACATCAATAAAAGTTATGGAGATTTGGTTTTGCTCAAAGATTTTTCATATTCATTTCAGCGAGGCGAAAAAGTAGGAATTGTAGGAAAAAATGGAGCAGGAAAATCTACACTTCTCAATATTATTCAAGGTTTTGAGCCCAAAGATTCTGGCGAAATAGAAACGGGAGAAACTATAAAATTTGGTTATTTTTCGCAAAAAGGTTTGCAATATAACGAGGAAGAAAGAGTAATAGATTTCATCAAAAATATTTCTGAAAATTTCCCTTTAGCCAACGGAAGAACTATTTCTGCATCGCAGTTTTTAAGAATTTTCTTATTTGACGACCAAACGCAATATTCACCGATTTCTAAACTTTCTGGCGGAGAAAAACGAAGATTACACTTAATGTATGTGTTGTATCAAAATCCTAACTTTTTGATTTTTGATGAACCTACCAATGATTTAGACTTGCCAACATTGACGGTTTTAGAAAACTTTTTACAGAATTTCGCAGGTTGTCTCATTATCGTTTCTCACGACCGTTATTTTATGGATAGAATTGTAGACCATGTTTTGGCGTTTGAAGGTGATGGAAAAATCAAAGATTTTGTTGGGAATTTTTCCGAATATAGAGAATGGAAAAAGACTGAAATTGGAAGTCCAAAGCCTGACACTTCGACTCCGCTCAGTGTGACAAACCAACAACCAACAACTAACAACCAGCAACCAAAAAAGAAACTCTCTTTCAAAGAACAGCGCGAACTGGAAACGATAGAAAAAGAAATGCCTGAATTAGAAAAAAAACGTGCTGAAATTCTTGAAAAACTCAATAATGAAGTCGATTACGAGAAAATCGCAACACTTTCTGCAGAGCTGGAAAAGGCTTCTGAAAAACTAGAAGAATACGAGATGCGTTGGTTAGAATTACAGGAAATTCTAAATTAATTTTGCTTCTTCAAAAAGAAATTCCAAAGCAATCTGATTTCGTGAAATTCAAAATCTTTTGGCAAGACTCTTAACCAATCTTTCAATTCTTCTTGAGGATTTTCATCAAAAGTTTTCTTGAATATTTCTATTTTTTCGACAGGATAAATTCTTTTCATATCTTCAAAATCCAGCACTCCCTGTTCTGCAATTTTGGCCATGTGTGAAAAAATAGTAGATACTAAAACTCCCTTTGACAACGCGATTTCGTTAAGCGTTTTTCCTTGTTCAAATAATTGATAAGACAAAACATGAGAAGGAACTTTGGCAATTTTCACCGAAATTTTTTCGTCATTTTTTTCGTCAAAAAGAGGTTTTTCTAACAAGTGAACCTGCTTTAAATCGTTCAAATAATCTTCTAAATCATCCAGAAAAACTCGCGTGTCTTCATTGTATTGTTTCATACCTTTTACGCCTTTTGTTTCGGCATAAAATTCTCTAAATGGTTTGAAAATCTCTTCATTTACCTTGGTAAAAAAGAAATTTACCGCTCCAGATGATTTGGTTTCTATTTCTTCCCAATTTTCTTGCGATTGGATAAACTTTCTGGTTTTTGGCCAAATAAATTTTTCAAATTTCAAGTAAATATCCGTGAGATTTTCCACCAATTTTTTGATGAGAAAATATAAATTTTGAGTTTTTTCTTTGTCTACAAATTTGCTTTCTTTAGAAGCCTTATTCCAAGTTTCCAAAGATTCTTTAGCCCAAGAAATATCTAAATAACGAAGCACTTTTCTAATGCTGTAATCGTATTTTTCGGCATGCAAAATTTCTTCTAATCGGTCATTTGCATGAGTAGCATCTTGAAACTCTGCCACTCTTCTATCACTGAAAATCACATCGCTAGAAATTTTAGATTTCAAAACAATTCCTTCTAAAGTTCTACAACGTGAAAGTGCCACGTAAACCTGACCAGAAGCGAAAGACTTCCCAGCATCTACAATTAATCGGTCAAAAGTAAGCCCCTGAGATTTATGAATCGTCACCGCCCAAGCCAAACGAATAGGATATTGCTCGAAACTTCCCAATACTTCTTCTTCGATGTTTTTTTCTGCATCGAGAGAGTATTTTTTCTGTTCCCAGTTTTCTTTTTTCAGTTTATAATCTTCATCATCTCCATCTATTCTTACCCAAATTTCATCAGCAGACAAGTTTACCACTTCTGCTAATTTTCCATTGAAATACTTTTTTTCTTGAGTAGCATCATTTCTAATAAACATGACTTGTGCGCCAACTTTGAGCTCTAGAACTTCTTCATTCGGAAATTGAGATTCCTTAAAATCACCAACAATTTTAGCTTTAAACTGATAAGTTTTTCCACCTAATTCACTGAGCTTTTTCGTATTAATATCATCTGCAATTCTATTGTGAGAAGTGAGATAAACGTAGGCTTCCTCTTTTGGTTCAAAATCTGGAATGTATCTTTCATGGAGTTTTTCGTAATGTTCTCGAGAAAGATTTCCGTCTCTGATTTCATTTAAAATTTCTAGAAAATCTTCATCTTTTTGTCTGAAAACTTCGGTCAATTCCACCGTGAGAAGATTGGTGTTTTTTAAAACAAAAGCATCGAAAAAAAATGGAGAAGTATAAAATTGCTTCATGATGTATTCATTTTCATCTCTTACTACAGGCGGAAGTTGGTACAAATCACCAATGAAAAGCATCTGAACACCTCCGAATTTTTCTTGATTTCTGCGAATATGGCGCAGCGAAAAATCCATCATATCCAGCACATCTGCTCTTAGCATAGAAACCTCATCTACAATGATGACTTCTACCTCTCTTAGCAATTTTAGTTTATCTTTTCTGTACTTAAAATGCTGCATTAAATCTGGAATATTCATCGCCAGATTTTCATTAATTCGCTCTAAAGTTGGGATAAAAGTTCTGAGCGGAAACCCGAACATAGAATGAATGGTTACGCCACCAGCATTGATAGCAGCAATTCCAGTAGGCGCTACTACAATGTGTTTTTTACGTGTTTTTTTAACGAAATTATTCAGAAAAGTGGTTTTACCGGTTCCTGCTTTTCCTGTGAGGAAAATATTTCGTGAAGTGTTTTCTACAAGGTCAAAAAGTTGGTTATTCATTCTAGGTTCAAAAATAGTGAAAAAAAAATCAAGATGTGATGATTTTAGAATTTAGCATTCTGAAGATTTTAAATCTAATTTTTTAAAATTATTGATGTAAAAAATGGAGAAAGATTTAACGATATATAAAAACTATCAAGTCAATAGATGACACAAATCATAAAAAAGATATTGACTAAGAAATTAACTTTGCACCAGAATTTTTAAGAAAAATCTTATGAAATCGCCATAATTAGAAAACACCAATGCTAATAATGATTAAGCGATTGCATATGACCTCTAAAAAAACAATAAATATCTACATATGAAAAAGATATGGATTTTTTTGACGCTCTTTTTTGCGTTTGCCACTTATTCTTCTTGGATTTATACAGGCGCAACAGACTACGGAACCGTAATGACTACCCGACAACAATTGGGTAAAAAAATATATCAAGAGTACAATTGTCAATCTTGCCATCAGATTTTTGGTTTAGGAGGTTATTTAGGTCCAGAACTTACTACTGCTATTTCAGATAAAACTCGTGGAGAAGCCTACGTAAAAGCTTTTATAGAAAATGGAGGCGGAACCAGAATGCCTAATTTTCATTTCAGTAAAGAACAAACAGAAGCATTGGTAGATTATTTAAAATATGTAGACGCAAATGCTTTTTCTTATAAAAACACTACACCAAATGAAACTGAAAAATAACATCATCGGAAGCTGGTTTATTATCATTGCCATTTTTTCGCTTTTCTTAGGACTTGTTTTTGGGATCTTGGGAGGATTACAACATCTTTATCCTAATTTATTGAAAGATACATTGTCTTTCCAAAAAATGAGACCGCTTCATACTTATCTTTCTATCAACTGGATTTTTACAGCAGCTACAGGAATTATTTATTATTATTTACCAGAAGTTTCGGGTAGAAAAATTTATTCTGAAAAACTGGCAAAATTACAAATCGCTTTACAAATTTTAATACTAGTTTTGGTAACGGTTTTCTTTGTACTAGGAAAATTCGGAGGAAGAGAATATTTAGAATTCCCGCCATATATCGTGATTTTGATTGTGAGTTCTTGGTTGATTTTCATGTATAATTTCTTCATGACGGTAAAACCCAATTACAAGACCGTTCCTGTTTACATTTGGAGTTGGAGTACAGGTTTAATTTTCTTTTTGATTACTACAATAGAAGCTCAACTTTGGCAATTATCATTTTTTAATGACAATATCATTCGAGATGTAACCATTCAATGGAAAGCAATGGGTTCTATGGTAGGTTCTTGGAATATGCTGGTCTACGGAACCGCTATGTTTGCTATGGAAAAAATCTCTGGAGACAAAAAAATCAATCAATCTAAAATTGCATTTTTCTTTTATTTTCTTGGCTTAACGAATCTTATGTTCAACTGGGGACATCATACTTACATTGTTCCTGCTTCGCCAACGGTGAAACTGATTGCTTACAGCATTAGTATGACGGAATTGCTTATTTTGACTAACATTATTTACTCTTTTAGAAAAACTTATCTTAAAGCGAACCACCAAAATCACAAGCTTTCGTTTAAGATTCTTACTTATGCGGAAATTTGGATTTTGCTCAACTTGGTTCTTTCTATTTCTATATCTATCCCTGCTATAAATTTCTATACGCACGGAACACATATTACAGTGGCGCATGCAATGGGTTCTACAATTGGCATCAATACTTTACTGTTATTAGCTTCAATCACTTTAATTGTAGATGATGTGGCGCCGCATTTTTTAAATTGGAAAAGATACAATTGGAGTCTTTTAGTCTTCAATTTATCATTGGTTATATTTTGGGTTTGTTTAGTCGGAATGGGACTACAAAAAATTTCTGAAAAATTGCAAAACAAGAGTTTTTATGACATAATTAACGCCTTGAGCATTTATTTCAAAATTTTCACCAGTTCCGGCGCTGTACTTCTTTTGGCACTGATAGCGCTACTCTATCCTTTGTTCAAATTTAGTTGGCACTCTGTGACAAAGAAAATACAGTAAAAAAAGCCTGATTCTCCACGAGTCAGGCTTTTGATTTATTGTTCTGAATTTAAATATTTTCTTGAAAAATAGCATATCGGTGTAAATCTAAAAATTGACCATTTTTAAGAACTTCTTGCTTCAAAATTCCTTCAAATTCAAAACCGTTTTTCTGCAAAACTTTTCCCGAAGCAGGATTGTGCGGAAAATGAGAAGCATACATTTTATTAAGATGCAACTCTTTGAAGCCAAATTGTAGAATTATTTGCAAAGCTTCTGTTACATAGCCTTTGCTCCAAAAAGATTTCCCGAGCCAATATCCAATTTCTGCTTTTCGATTTGCCAAATCTAGATGAAGGCCAATCGCACCAATTAGTTTTAAATTTTCTTTTTCACGAATAGCAAAAATGTAAGCATCTTTTTTCGCAAAACCGTCTTCAGCCATTTTTAGCCAAAAATGAGCATGCTTTTCTTCATAAGGATAAGGAAAAGTAATAGTGTTTTCTGCAATTTCCGAAGTAGAATTGGCATGAAAAATAATGTCCTCCAAATCTGAAATCGTAGGCAAAGAAAGTACTAATCTGGCTGTGGAAAACGTGGGGAAGTTTTGCATTTTAGTTCCGGGTTCCGATTTTTTTAATATTTTAACAAATTGTAGAATGATGAAGATTCTCTATTTTTCTACCATTCTCCAACTCTACCACTCTATTTCTCCTCTTTATACCAAGAAGAATATTTCACGTAATTATTTGCGATTCTATCTATTTCGCCAGAAATCAGTTCTTGCGAAACGTCTTTAATTTTTTTTGCGGGAACTCCTCCCCATAATTCACCTGCTCTAATGTGAGTTCCTTGTGTAACGACAGAACCTGCCGCCACAATAGAATTGCTTTCTATCACACAATTATCCATTACTACAGCACTCATCCCAATCAATACATTATCATGAATCGTACAACCGTGTACACAAGCATTATGCCCAATAGAAACATTATTGCCAATCACTAAAGGAAATTTTTCATACGTACAATGCAGCATCACATTATCTTGCACATTTACTTTGTTACCTAATTTTATATAGTGTACATCTCCTCTGATAACCGCATTATACCAAATACTACAATCTTTTCCCATTTCTACATCACCGATGATTACTGCAGTTTCTGCTAAAAAAGTATTTTCCCCTATTTTTGGAGTTTTTCCTAAAAGTTCTCTTACTAAAGCCATATTTTAATTGAAAATTAAAAGTTGAAAATTGAAAATGTATTTAAAAAATTCCATAGATAGAGAAAATCTAACATCTGATTCTTAAAACCTAAAACCTAATCCCTATTTTTGTACTCTCAAATTTAAGTAAAAAATGCATACAATTATTATAGAACCTACTGCAAACCCAAATGTAATGAAGTTTGTAGCTGATTATACCCTGATTCCAGGTTCATTAGAACTGGATAGAACTTCTGATATTTCTGAAATTCCATTGGCTCAAGAACTTTTCAATTATCCTTTTGTTTCTAAGGTTTTTATCTCTGCTAATTTTGTAGCAGTTGCTAAAGAAGACCATGTAGAATGGGAGCACATTGCAGAAAGTCTTAAAAATGGCATCGAAGACGAGCTTCTAGCAAATCCTAGAATTTATAGACAAAAACCTCAACAGAGATATGAAATCTTTGCTGAAATGACTCCGAATCCTTCGGTAATGAAATTCGGTGGAAACAGATTATTATTAGACGGTTTCGTAGAAGTAAAATCTAAAGAAGAAGCAGACGAAGTTCCTTTAGCAAAAGTACTTTATGATGAATTCAAATTTGTAAAAGAAGTTTTTGTTTCAGAAAATTTCGTGGCAGTAACCAAAGATGATTCTGTACAATGGCATGAGGTGATGACTGTAGTGAGAAATGTGATTGCCGAGTTTTTACAAAATGGCCATAAAATCACCAATAAAGAACCTCAGAAACACGAAAGTCCTGTAGAAAAAATTATCAATAGAGAGTATACAGATGTTGAGCAAAAAATTTCTGATATTTTAACTGAATACGTTTCACCAGCTGTAGAAAACGATGGTGGGAAAATTTCTCTTTTAGAATATGATGCAGAAAATAAAACCGCAAAAATGCTTTTACAAGGAGCTTGTAGCGGTTGCCCAAGTTCTACTGCTACGTTAAAAGGAGGAATAGAACAAGTGCTTAAAAATTTCTTGCCAGATTTAGTAGAAAAAGTAGAAGCTGTAAACGGATAAAAAGAATTGCGAAATTCGAAAAACAGAACTTCGTTTAAAAAATTAAAAAAATTAAAAATTTTGGAAAATAATATCGCTAAAAACTCGAAAAAGGGAATTTTACTCGTAAATCTTGGTTCGCCGAAATCTACAAAAGTAGAAGACGTAAAAGAATATCTAGATGAATTCTTGATGGACGAACGTGTGATAGACTATCCATGGTTCTTCAGAGCGCTTTTAGTAAAAGGAATTATCCTCAATACTCGTCCTAAAAAGTCTGCAGCAGCTTACAAAACCGTTTGGACAGATGAAGGTTCGCCATTGATTGTCATCACGAAACAGATTCAACAAAAATTGCAGAAATTAGTGGATATTCCTGTAGAAATCGGGATGAGATACGCTGAACCAAGCATTGAAACCGGAATCAGAAACTTGGTAGAAAAAGGCTTAGAAGAAATTGTACTTTTCCCACTTTATCCGCAATATGCGATGAGCACTACAGAAACCGTAGTAGAAAAAGCGAAAGAAGTTCAAGCGAAATTTTTCCCAAATATCAAAATCAATTATGTAAAACCTTTCTATAATAGAGACCTTTACATCAATTGTTTGGCTGAAAGTATTAAAGAAAAGTTGCCAGAAAATTTTGATTTGCTTCAGTTTTCGTATCACGGAGTTCCAGAAAGACATATTTACAAAACAGACCCTACCAAAACTTGTAAAATAGGCGATTGTTGCTTCAAAGAAGATCATCCTTCACATCAATATTGCTATAGACACCAATGTCTGAAAACTACCGAATTGGTAAGACAAAAATTAGGTTTGGAAGACAGTCAAGTGAAGTCTACTTTTCAGTCTAGATTAGGAAAAGACAAATGGATAGAACCTTACACAGATGAAACTTTAGAAAATCTACCTAAAAATGGCGTAAAAAACCTAGCGATTGTTTGTCCAGCTTTTGTAAGCGATTGTTTAGAAACCTTAGAAGAGATTTCTGTAGAAGGAAAAGAAGAGTTTTTACATGCAGGTGGAGAAAACTTCCACTACGTTCCTTGTCTGAACGACGAAGACAGATGGATAGAAGTCGTAAGACAACTTTGCGAAGAAGAATTATAAAAAATAAATACATTTTTTAACTTATACCCCTAAAAAAACAGGGGTATTTTTATTTTATTACATTTTTTATTCCTAATTTTGACTAAAAATAAGGGGTAATAAAAAAAATTAATAAAAATGGAAAATAATTTAGATTCTTTAAAAAGCAAAATCAACTCACTTCCTGCTGAGTTTTTAGAAATGATTTCAAATTACTTTGAAAACCTAGAACCTAAAAAAAATTCAGGAATTTACACTTACCAAATAGACGAAGTAAAAGAAAGGTTAGAATTTCATAGAGAAAACCCTAAAAGTAGACTAGATTTTTTTGAAAACATAAAAGAACTAGAACATTCTCTTTACGCATCATTATGAAAATACAACTTTCATCTATCGCTAAAAACGACATTTTACTTTACGCCAGAAAATATAAATCTGATGACACTTCATTAGGCCAAAAATTTCTGGAAGAAATAAAACTAAAAGCCATCCAAATTTCTGAAAATCCAGAACAATCTGAAATCATCTACGAAAACATCAGAATTATAACATTAGACAGTTTTCCTATTAATTTGCATTATACGTTCGAAAAAGAAACGAACACTATTTTCATCACCGCTGTTTTCAAAAAAAATATCGCCCCGAAATAAATTTCGAGGCAATATAAAAAGGCTTTCAAAAAGCTATTTTGGGGTTTATTTCTTGATAAAAGAACCAACTTTTTGTCCATTTACTAATACGTAATACACTCCTGGCTGAACTTGTGCAGGAATATTTACTTCTACATTATTAGCACCTTGAACCACTTTTGCAGATTTAGCAGCAACTTTCTTACCTGTAATGCTTGCCAATTCTACATTTCTCATTTCTGCATTTTCACTTTCAAAGTTCACATATACTCTATCTACATTCGCAGCAACTTTATACACTGGCGCAGTAGTAGCATCTGCAGCAACTCTTCCAGCAGGAGAAGTTCCACCACCAACACCTACAGCATTCCAAGCATTGGTTGTTTGAGTAACCTCAGCACTTCCCGCTCCATATAAATCTGCAGCAGCTTGAAGCGAATATGTTCTAGCATTAGCATAAGTAGAAGTAGAAGTTAAATAAGTGGTAAGTGTTCTGTACGCAATTTGAGCAGCTTTATCTAAACCAACTCCGGTAACATTATAAGCAAAGCCTTTATCATTAGTACCAGAACCTCCATTTACCAATAAATAATACCAGAAGTTAAGAACTCCAGAATTGGTATGAACTCCACAGTAATCATTAGTAGAAGACGGTGTACAGTTAGGATTTACCCAATATGTTCCACCATAAGTATCTGGATCTCCATAAGCGTTAGGATTTGCCATATCTCTAATTACATAGCTAAAATCTTCTCCCAATTTCCAAGAAGCCTGAGTTGGTCTTGCCCAAAACTCCACAGAATTTCCTAAGATATCAGAAAACGCTTCATTTAGCGCTCCAGATTCTTTCTGATAAACCAAATTTGCTGTTTTAGTTGTCATACCGTGACCAATTTCGTGAGCACAAACATCTAAGGCTGTTAAAGGTTTATTCCCATTAGTAGAACTTCCATCTCCATAAGTCATTCTAGAACCATCCCAAAATGCATTGAAATAATTTCTAGAATAATGCACATAAGATTTAATCGCAAAATGATTATTATCTATACTATTTCTATTAAATTTAGCTTTAAGGTAATCCACTGTTTTTTCAGCTCCCCAATGTGCATCAGTAGCATATTGGTCTTTGGCTGTATTTACGTTATTCCAAGTATTATCCGTATCTGTAAAATCAGTTGCTCTAGAATAATTGGTTCCTTGCTTTAAGTTATAAGTTTCAATAGCAGTACCACCATTTCTACCGGTTTCTCTTAATCTATAAGAAGTAGCACTTACTTGATCTGCCACAATTGCTTGATTCCCACTGTAAGCCGTAACTGCAGTTCCTGGAGCATTAGTTTCTAAAATTAATGCGTTTGTTCCTAAAACTTTCCCAGTTTTTGCATCTACATAAACCTCTTGTCTACTTACTGGTTCAGAAGCATAAACATCAAACTTATAAGCCAGCGTAAGTTTTTTCGCATTTACATCCGCTGGATCATTATAATACACCAATTTTCCTTTTGGATAAAAAGTAGCATTTGCATCTTTAGTGTCATTTTTAAGAAAAGCTTCTTCTTCAGCATTTTGCCATTTGTAAGAAGTAGCACCTACATAAGCTAAAGCACTGTTTAATGCATTAACTTCAGAAACACCCGCTCTTTTCTCAACAGTAGCTGGAACATTTTTAAACCAAACTCCATTCTGACTTACAACCTTCCCTTTCTTCACCAACATATTAATCATTCCATACTCTACAGGAATCCCATTAACTGTTTGTTGAAATTTGTGATTTTCAAAACCTAAAGCATCTTTATCAGAACTTAATCTAAGACCAGAAACCTCTTTCATTTGTTTAGCCGTTTCATCATAAACCATTGGCTTACCTTTGAAATCGGGAGCTTTTGAAGCATCAAATCTTACATGTTCTGCAAACATATCTGACTTACCAGAAATTAGTTTTGAAGGGGTGTTTTGCGCAAACGCAAAAGAGACAGCTAGAAAGCTAGCCGCAAGAGTAATTTTAGACTTCATATTTCTATATTTTTAATTAACAGTACGAATATAGAAATATTTCACAAATAAATTTATTTTTATTTAACAATTATTTAATTTATTTTTATTTTCACCCCAATAATGATTATTAACAATAAACCAAAACAACGACCAATAAAAGATTTTAACAAATATTTAGAAAAATTCTAAATTTCTTAAAATAAAAAAAATCCTTTCGCAAGGATTTTACATTTTTCGCACTTATTTTGAAACAATAAGCAATTATTATCTTTTTCTAGCTTCTCCATAGCCAATTAAACCGTCATAATTTCTATCAAATGGAGCGTAATATAAAAATGCCTGATATAAATTTTCGGTTTGCCAAAAATTACCATTAATTTCACCTAAATCAATGAAGCCTGTTGCATCTTTGGTAGCCAAAATATAATTGTAAAAACCTTGTTTCAAATAAATTCTGGCAATGTATTTTTTAGCATTTTCATCATAAGACATTCTATTTTCTTCTGAAGGAATGAAATCATTAAAAGCGCCTAAAACATAAATTTCCTTTTCTGTTTTTTCTGAATCCAAAGAAAAATACACCCAAGAATAATCCGCTTCTGTATCTGCATTTCTTTCAATTCCCAAATCATTTCTTCTGAAATAAAACGCTCCGTTTACATCTGGCTGGTATTGATAATTAAGAGGAAAAGCCCAAACCGATTGCAAATAGGTGTGATTTCCTTCGTCATTATTATTCGTTGCAGCTACCATATCAAAAGGTTGATTCATATTTTTATTATCAAAGTAATAAAACTCATTATTTCCCGGAAAAACCAAATTCATCTGCTGAAAAAGCAATTTATTTCCCATCGCAGCATTGGGTTTCTGATTATAAATCCCCAGTCCAAAATTATTATTTTGAATCACATTCAAGCTAATGGAATTGAGGTTAGAAAACAAACTTGCTTGATTAGAAGTCGCAGAAACTTCTATTCTTTGATTAAGATTTTGCGCTTTACTATCTGCAAATCTGGTTACATTAATCCCTAAATTCGCACCATTTTCTACTACACAAAACCTTTTCTTAAAAAGCGGTTTATTCACCGATTCATCAAAAACGATGATTTCATAATTTCCAGATATTTTCAGTTGAGTTTTTTCATTCGGGAATTTTAAAGTGTAGTGCGTATACTTTTGAACCGTATTAAAAGAGTATCTAAAATCTTGAATATAAGAATTCACAGGACCTTTTGCATATTCCGTAAAAAACAAACCGTCGTCTTTCCAATTTCTATCAAAATGTTTAAATGTATATCGATAAACGGTAGATTTATTTTCTAAATCATCAAAATTCAAAACCAATTGTTCCCCAAATTTAATGACAGGTGTTTCATCATTGGTTTGAGGATTAAAAAGCTGAACACTTTTAATTTTTTGACCAAAAACCAAAACAGAAAGCAATAAAAAAGTAAATTTTAGAAATTTCATATCACGAAGATAACGAAAATCAAGCCAAAATATTGAAAATTAAAACACTGAAATGATTAAATTTGAAAACTTAAAATCTAAACTTCAAAACATGCTCCACATTCATATTTTCCGATTCAATCCTTTTTCAGAAAACACTTACGTATTGTTGAATGACCAAAAAAACGGCGTCATTATAGACCCGGGAAACTGGAACGAAAAAGAAAATGAAATTCTAGAAAATTTCATCAAAGAAAAAGAAATTTCTATTCAAAATATTTTACTGACTCATGCTCACATAGATCATGTTTTAGGCTTACAATGGGCTTTTGACACGTATAAAGTTGCCGTAAAAATGCACGAAGAAGAAAAAGATGTACTTGATAGAAATCCGATGTCTGCCAGAAATTATGGATTTGATTTCAAACCTTTTGTTGGCGATATCGAACTTTTAAACGAAGGCGAAAAGTATTTTATAGACGAAGATTTTTTTAAAATTTTCCATGTTCCGGGACATTCTCCAGGAAGCATAGCTTTCTACAATGAAGCGCAGAAATTTGTAATTTCTGGTGATGCACTTTTCCAAGGAAGCATAGGCAGAACAGATTTATACAGAGGAAATCATGAGCAATTGTTAGAAAGCATTCGCACGAAACTTTTTACTTTACCCGAAGAAACAGAAGTGTATAGCGGTCACGGAAACGCAACACAAATAGGCTTTGAGAAAAATCACAATCCGTTTTTCTAAAAAATAAAAAAAGAGTCAAGTTTAATGCTTGACTCTTTTGCTTCTTATGAGGTAATTTTAATTATTTCCATTTGATATTACAACCCATGCTTGGTTTTTGTAATTCTTCCTGTGGATTTCCTGACAATAAATTTTCGAAAGCGATAATTAAGTCTTCACCTGTGATTTCTTTTTGATTTCCTGGTCTAGAATCATCCATTTGTCCACGATAAACCAAGTCTAATTTTTCGTCAAAAAAATAAAAATCTGGCGTACAAGCTGCGTCATAAGCTTTTGCCACCGCTTGACTTTCGTCAAATAAATAAGGGAATTCAAATTTTCTTTCGATTTGAAATTCTATCATTTTTTCTGGAGAATCTGCTGGATATTTTTCTACATCATTCGCGTTAATAGCGATAAATTCTATTCCTTGCGTATGATAATCTTCGTATAATTCCGTCAGTTTATCGATAACGTGTAACACAAACGGACAGTGATTGCACATGAAAATCACCAATGTTCCTTTTTCTCCTTTTAAATCTTCTAAAGATTGAATTTCGTTGCTATGAGAAGGATTTGGGAGTTCAAAAAAAGGAGCTCTAGTACCTAAAGCGAGCATATTGGAAGGTGTATTTGCCATAACTATGGATTTATCATTAATTTATTGACTGCAAAATTACGGAATTTATTTTTCTATCTTCGAGAAAATCTCATGAAGCTGCTCTTCTGAATAATCATACGGAAGCCAGGTCACATTTTCTACTTTTCTATTCCAAGTTTCTTGTCGTTTTGCATACCTGCGAGAGTTTTTCTTAATTTCTTCAGTGGCAAAATCTAAATCCCAAGTCCCATCTAAATATTTAAAAATTTCGGTGTAACCTACGGTTTGTAGCGGAACAAGTTTTTGATATTTCGTCAAAAATTTTACCTCATCTATCAAACCATTTTCCAGCATTTTATCTACTCGAAGATTAATTCTTTCGTACATGATTTCTCTGGGTGCGGTAACTCCTATTCGCATTACTTTAAAATCTCTTTTATGTTTGGGTTCGGCGATTATTTCAGAATATTTCCTGCCTGTTTGCCAAATCACATCTATGGCTCGTAATAATCTTCTGGGATTTTCTTTGTGAACTACATTATAATATTCTTCGTCTAGATTTTTGAGAATTTCCTGGAGTTTTCCCAGACCTTCTTCGTCCAAAATTCTTTGTAAGTTTTTTTGGTTTTCAGTGTTGGCTTCAGGCAAATCGTTCAGTCCTTCTACAACTGCTTTTTCATACATCATACTTCCCCCAACTAAAACTGCAAAATCATTTTTCTCAAAAATTTCTTCAATCTTTTCCAAAGCATCTTCTTCATATTGACCTATGGAATAGTAGTCTTGAACCGAAAGATGACCAATAAAATGATGTTTAGCTTGTGCTAATTCTTCATCCGTAGGAGTAGCAGTTCCTATTTTCATTTCTTTGAAAAACTGTCTAGAATCACAAGAAATAATCTCTGTACCGAAATGTTTTGCAATTTCTATGGACAGTTTTGTCTTGCCAATTCCTGTAGAACCAATGATAGAAATGAGTGTTTTCTGCATAGTGCAAATTTATTCAAAAAAAATCGTCCCAAGAAAATCTCGGAACGATTTAAAAAAACACAAATGAAATTATTTTATTTACTCTATTATTTCTGCATCGATAACTTTATTATCTTTCTTTACCGCATTTTTTTCGTTTTCCCAAATGATAAATCGGTCTACTTCTTTTAGAACCATCGGTAAAACCAATGCTAGAATTCCTAAATCATCTAAGAAAATTCCCGGCAAAAGATCTAATGGCGAAATGATATACACAAATGCAGCCACTGGAATGATTACATTCTTAAGATCCATTTGAAATTCGCCTTTTTTGTACGCTTTAAACATTTTTAAAATTTTCGGAAACTTAGAAAACAATCCGTCTTTTTTAAATGCTTGAAACAACAATGCTATTTTTTTCATTTTTATATTTTGAGTTTTTAGGTGTGTTGTAATTTAGATTTCAAAATCTTTGCCAATTTAAATTAAAAACTCTTTGCTTATTTTATTTTAATAGATTTTAACTTTATTTAATATTTCTTAAGGAGCTACAGAATCCAAAAACTGATGCACAGATTCTGAATTCCAGTCTTTTGCAGCATCTTCTTTCATCAAAATTCTTCCATTTTGGCCCAAAATAAAAGTCGTAGGAAAAACTTTTGGCAGCATTTTTTCTGAAAGTGGCGATGTAGCAAAATAAACCGGTGTAGTATAATTGTTATCTGCTAAGAATTTTTTCACTTTTTCTTCTTCATCTTGCATGGCAATCAGCACGAAAGCCACTTTATTTTTTTTGGCTTCGTACAATTTTTGAATACTCGGATATTCTGCTCTACAAGGAGGACACCAACTTCCCCAAAAATTTAAGAAAACGACTTTGTCCTTAAAATCTGCCAAATTCGCATCAGGAACATTCACTCCTTTCAGTTGAATATTCATTTCCTCAGCTGTAAAAGTGACGTCTTTTTCTACTTTTTCTAAAGAAGGTTTCATCAAAATTTGTCGCTGAACAAACGCTCTAAAATCTGGAAACAGAAACATAGAAACCAGAAACACCGAAAGCAATAACGTGAGCCAATTTTTTCTTAAAAAGTTCATAAATTGATGTGTTGATGTGATAATTTGTTGATGTGATAATATTTATTTTGACACCCCGACTTCGCTTTGCGAAGCCACCCCTCTAAAAGAGGGGAACTCTTCTACTACAGTAGTTCTAAAATTTCTTGAATTGCGTCTTTACCTTTATTTTTAGCGTAATACACTTGTAAATCGTTATAAAACTCTTCACGAGGATACGTTTCTGGATTTTCTTTGAATTTTTTCAACAATTCTGTTCCATATTGTGGTCTTGGTCCCCAAACATTTTTCAGCGAAAAATCTTCATTCAAGATTAAAATTTTAGGAATAGATTGGGTTCCGTTCGTTAAGAATTGGTCAATTAAAGAAGTATCAGAATCACGGTAGAAAATTCTCACATCATTATGCCCTTCAAAAAATTTAGAAACAGCAGGAACGGTTGCGCTTGCATCTCCACACCAAGGTTCTGTGATGATAAGGATTTTACCATTGAAGTTTTTAGATTTCAGCGTTTCTAATTGCTCTTCATCTACTTTATAAGTTTTCAAAGTTCTGTTCATTCTCTGAAGCCCAAGTTCATAATATTCATTATGGTCATCTTCAGGATTTTGAACTTCAATTCTACGTTCAGTTTCTTTAATATATTCGTCAAAAGTGACTGCGTTTTGCCAGTAATTTTTCATTTTTAAGTTTTAAATTTTTCTAATCTGATTCATCAAAAATAAGTCCGCAAGAACAAATGCTGCCAAATTTTCCACTACGGGAACTGCTCTTGGCAAAACACACGGATCATGTCTTCCTTTACCTTCTACAATAACTAAATTTCCATCTTTATCTACACTTTCTTGAGGTCTAAGAATCGTAGCAATTGGTTTAAAAGCGACACGGAAATAAATGTCCATTCCGTTGGAAATCCCACCTTGAATTCCTCCAGAAAGATTGGTTTTCGTAGTAAAATCTTCATTGAACAAATCATTATGCTCTTTTCCGGTCATCGTTGCTCCACAAAAACCGCTTCCATACTCAAAACCTTTTGCAGCATTGATGTTCAGCATGGCTTTTGCCAATTCTGCCTGCAATTTTAGGAAAACTGGTTCACCAATTCCTATAGGAAGATTTTTGATAACACAAGTAATGGTTCCACCGATGGTATTTCCTTCTTTTTTGATTTCCTTGATTTTAGAAATCATCTTTTCGGCGGTTTCTTCGTCTGGACAACGAACATCATTGCTTTCAATTTTAGAAAAATCTAAATCCTGATAAGGTTTCATGCAAAAAATATCTCCCACCGAAGAAACATAAGCATGAATTTCTACATTTTCAGGTAAAATATGTTTCGCCAAAGCTCCTGCTGCAACCCAATTGATGGTTTCTCGCGCAGAAGATTTTCCGCCACCTCTGTAATCACGAATTCCAAATTTTTGGTCGTAGGTAAAATCTGCATGAGAAGGTCTGTAAGCAGTTGCAATATGTTCGTAATCTTTCGATTTTTGATTTTCATTATAAATCACAAAACCAATCGGAGTTCCTGTAGATTTCCCCTCAAAAGTTCCTGAAAGAAATTGTACGGTATCACTTTCTTTTCTTTGGGTAACGATGGAACTTTGACCAGGTTTTCTGCGGTCAAGTTGATGCTGAATTTCTTCAAAATTAATTTCAATTCCTGCTGGAAAATTGGTGATGATTCCACCGTAAGCTATTCCGTGACTTTCACCAAAGGTAGAAAGTGTGAGAAAATTTCCTAAATTGTTCATAAAAGCAAAGTTAGTGAGATAATGTGATAATGCAGTAATGTGTTAATGCTTTTTCTCTAAAGAAGAAATTATTTTTTTCAATTTTTCTTTTTCTTCGGGAGATAGTTTCTTCCAAACGAAACCATCTTGTATGTTCTCCGTGATTTTTTGAGGAAAAATTCCTGCTTCATAATATTTTCTCACAGAATAAGGCGAAATTGAAGGTTGAGGCGTGTCAAAACTCAAATCGTAATTCGGAACATTGAAGTCCAAATTTCCAATTTTGAAAGTTTGATAAGAATTCAGTTTAAAAACCGCTGGTCGATACAATTGCGTAACGGTAAAACCTTGCATGTAATGTCCAAGTTTGAAAGTACGGACTTGAGATTGCAAAATTTTAGGAAAACTCATCAAAAACAAAACCAATACTGCGCCCAAACTGAAACTCAATAATGATATTTTCTCTTTTACTTTTGAACCAACCATCACTACAAATGCCACAAAAAAAACATCAATAAAAAACCTGAATTGTGCTGAAAAATAGAGCACAAAAATCGTTTTCAAAAGTATTGCAATCCACAATAAATAAAGCGTTTTTTGCTTTTTCTGAAATGTAAAAATTGTGTAAATCACCATCAATAAAACAAAGGCTATATGTATATGTTTTTTATATGAATGGAGTGTGAACCAATGGTAAATGTAATCCCAAGTCGTGAATTGTTGAATCTCTGAAATTGTAAATTTCAAATCATAGGTTTTTAAAATAGCCACTTCTGAAGATTGTTTCAAAATTTCTGCATTAGGCAACCAAGAAACACCTATATCAAACATCTGAACTGGAAAAAAAGGATAGCCAAAAACCCAAATATTTTTGAAAATATAAATTCCTAAAACCACAAGTCCTAATCCCAAAAATTTGAAGTGCCCTCTTTTTAAAAAATATAAAAAAACAAAAATAGGCAACCACACCATCGTAGGTTTTATACTGAAAACAAAAGCCGAAAACGCAAAAAGCAGTTTAGCATTTTGATTTTCTTTGAGAATTTCATTTAAAATAATGAGAGAAAGCGCAATTGCTGGTAAATCTGGACTAGGAGATTGAACAAAAAGCAGAAAAATAGGTGAAACCAAAAGTAAACTCCAAGCTTTTTTTTCAAAAATATAGAGCAGATAAATCACCAGAAAAACAACGTTTATTCTTAGAAGAACATCCGAAATATTAGAAAACCCAGCCTGAAAAATATGCCAAACCGACATTTGCGCATAAATCAAATTTAAATTAGCCAAACCTTTGGTTAAACCAAATTCATGGAGCCAATTCACACTCGGAACATAATAACCAAAATGGTCTAAAATAAAAGGATAATAACTCCCTGCGAAAGCTATAATAAAAATTAAAACAGATAATTTAAAAATCTCATTTTTAGTAAATGAAGTAAAATTTTGGTAGCTTTTAAAATAAAAAAATGCCAAAATCCCTATTCCTAAACTTATACTTTCTACCCAAATATTCAGCGGAATAAAAAAGGCAAGAACTTGCCAAATCATTGCCAAGAAAAATATTCCTGAAATCAACTGAGCAGAAATTCCTGACCAAATTTTCCCGAAAAACCTCTGAAAAATTTCGCCAAAACCTGCTAAAACAGGAATAATAATGATTATGGAGAGTATAATGATTAACATTAAAGTAAAGATAATACTTTTTAAGAGCCAAGGAAAAAGTAAAAAGAAAAAAATATAGAATCTTGGAATAATTTCATAAAAAAAATCCTGAAATTTTAAAATTTCAGGATTTTGAGGTGCCTAGCGGATTCGAACCGCTGTAGATGGTGTTGCAGACCACTGCCTAGCCGCTCGGCCAAAGCACCATGTGTTTCGGAGTGCAAATATAGGGATTTTTCAGATTTTTAAAAATTTTAGAAATAGATTTTTTAAAAATTTTCTTCAAATTCTACACTTACACCTTTCATTTCGCCTTTCATTGGCGGTTTTGTTTTGGTAATTTTTACTTTAACCTTCTGAACTTGAACAAATTCTGATTTTATTTTTCTGATAATTCTTCCTGCTACATGTTCTAATAATTCTGAAGAAATTTTCATCTCTGCATGAATAATATCGTTAATCAAAGCGTAATTAATGGTATCATTCAAGTCATCGGTCTCAGCAGCTTTGGAAATATCTGCTACAATCTCTGCATTCACAATGTAATACGTTCCCAAAATTTTCTCTTCTGGCAAAACTCCGTGATAAGCGTAGATTTTAATATCTTCTAAAAGGATTTTACTTTTCATACTAACTATATAGAAGTTCATTTCTAAAGAAATAAACTGTGATTAAAATTAAAATTATTTGAACAATAAATTTTAAAATTGAATTTTTAACAAAATTTTCTATGATAAAATCTAAAAAAATTAACGATAAAGAAATGAAGAAAGTAATAATTAAAGTCAAAAAAATCCATCCTTCTTCATCAGGATCTTTTATAGCTATAAATGCAAAATATAAAAATAGTATTATTGCAAAGACATTTAAAAAAGATAATTTTAATTTCATTTTAATAAATTTTGACTAAAGCCAATTAGATTTTTGTTTTTTCTAAAACGGACTAAAGTCCGTTCCTATTGATTTTCGATAACTATCCACAAATGTAAAGAAAAACGTCCAGAAAAATTCTGAACGTTCATTCTTTAAAATTTTTAAATTATCTCATTTTCAAATTTTCAAATTACTTAATCGTTTTACTCAACTCAAGCATTGCTTCGATTGGTTTCAAAGCTTTTAAACGAAGTTCTTCGTCCATAGTAATCTCTGGCAATTCGTATTTCATGCACAAATACAACTTTTCTAGTGTATTTCTCTTCATGAAGAAACATTCTGAACAGTTGCAACTTTCGTCAAAAACCAAAGCTGGAATCAATTCTTTATGAGGAGCACGCTTTTTCATTTCGTGAAGAATTCCTTCTTCTGTAGCGATGATAAACTTCTGACAATCATCTTTTTCCACATAATTCAGCAAAGCTGAAGTAGAACCAATAAAATGCGCCAATTCTAGTACTGGAGTTTCAGATTCTGGGTGTGCAATTAATTTAGCATCAGGATTTTCTGCTAATTGTTTTGCAATTCTTTCCATAGAAAATGCTTCGTGAACGATGCAACTTCCGTCCCACAAAATCATGTCTCTTCCTGTCTTTTTCATCAAATATCTTCCCAAATTTTTATCTGGCGCGAAAATAATCGGCTTGTCTTTTGGCAATGCATTGATAATGGTTTCCGCATTAGAACTGGTAACAATAATATCAGATTCTGCCTTGGTTTCTGCATTACAATTGATATAAGTCGCCACCAAAGCTCCAGGATGCTGTTCGCGCATTTTTCTAAGACCTTCTCCACTGCAACCATCTGCAAGGGAACAACCAGCCAAAGTATCTGGAAGAACTACTTTTTTTGTAGGATTAAGGATTTTTGCCGCTTCAGCCATAAAATGTACCCCACAAAAAGCAATCATATCTGCATCTGTATCTTTTGCAGCTCTGGCTAATTGTAAGGAATCTCCCAAATAATCTGCAATATCTTGAATTTCTCCTGGCTGATAATAATGCGCCAAAATCACGGCATTTTTTTCTTTTTTGAGCTTTAAAATCGCATCAATTAAATCTTGACCTTGCGGAATTTGAATATCTTTCAAATCCAAAAATCCTTTTACAGGAAGGTTGTTTTTTGCTATATCTAATGCTTGTTCCATTGGGTAATCGTATTTGGTGTTGGTTTTATTCTTCAATAAAATTTCTTACAATTCGCTCAATTTCTTTCTGAGCGGTATCTAAATCATCATTAATGATAATTTGGTCAAATTCTTCAGCATACGTCATTTCTTCTTTGGCTTTTGCCACTCTGGTTTTGATGGTTTCTAAATCATCTGTAGCTCTAGATATCAATCTTCGTTCCAATTCGTCTATAGAAGGTGGTGCAATAAAAATAGAAAGGGCATTTTCTCCGAAAATCTTCTTCAGATTTACGCCACCTTTTACATCTACATCGAAGATGACCACTTTTCCTTCTTGCCAAATTCTTTCCACTTCAGATTTTAAGGTTCCGTAGAATTTATCTTGATAAACTTCTTCGTATTCTACAAAAGCATCTTCTGCAATCAGTTTTTTAAATTCTTCTACTGAAAGAAAAAAATAGTCTTTCCCATGAATTTCTTCACCTCTCAATGCTCTAGTTGTAGCAGAAATGGAAAATTGAAGTTCAGGGAAAACACCTAAACAATATTTTACCAAAGTGGTTTTTCCACTTCCTGAAGGTGCTGAAAATATAATTACTTTGTTCATTTTTAATAGTTATGAGTGATGAATTATGAATGATGAGTTATATAAAGACTACAAAAACAACTTATAACCCAAGACTTATAACTCATCATTACAATACGTTTAACGTTTGTTCTTTAATTTTTTCTAAATCGTCTTTCATCATCACTACCAGTTTTTGGATTTCGTGGTGATTGGCTTTAGAACCTAATGTATTGATCTCTCTACCGATTTCTTGAGAGATAAATCCTAATTTTTTCCCGTTGAAAGTTTCGTTTTGCATCACTTCAAGATAATATTTCAAGTGCTGTGTCAAACGTACTTTTTCTTCGGAAATGTCTAATTTTTCGGTGTAATAAGCCAGTTCTTGATAGAATCTGGTTTCGTCTACATTTTCAAATTCTTTCAAAGTATTATGATAACGTTCTTTTACCGCTACCATTCTATCGTCTTCGTAAGGAATGACTTTGAGAAGATTTTCTTCAATGTTTTTAAGATTTTTAGCCAACTCTTCGTGTAAAATTGTGCCTTCTGTCTTTCTGAAATCTACAAATTTTGCTAAAGCTTCTTTAATCAAATTTTCCAAAGATTTCCACTCCTCTTCATTTAATTCTGCAGGTTTTCCGTTAATTGCTTCAGGCATTCTGATAGCCATTTTCAAGTATTCGAACTCTTCTGCATTGGGAGAAATCTCACGCAACTGATTCATGTATGCTTTTACAATGTCTTGGTTGATTTTTACATCATTGCAGTCATCGATGGTTTCGCAATTGATATAGCAATCTACTTTTCCTCTGAGAATGGTGTCATTTAACAATTTTCTTACTTCGAATTCTTTCTCTTTATAGCGAAGCGGAATTCTTAGATTCAAGTCAAATGATTTACTATTAAGCGATTTGAGTTCGATACTAATTTTTTTTCCTTCAAAAATACCTTCGGCTCTTCCGAAGCCTGTCATTGATAAAATCATAATGTGTATATGTAAGCACAAAGATAAGAAAAGATGCTGAAAGTTAATTTTTTCTTAAAACTTAAAACAGATAAGACTTCTCATTGTTAATAAGTAGATGAAATAGTCCCAAAAAATCCTTAAAAATTTCGTAAATTTGCCCCTTGATTAAATGACGAATCTCAGTCGTCAGAAAGAAAATTTATTGCATGAAAAGATGGTATCTCTACCCTTTTTCCTTGGTTTATCATTTTGTTACTGCCCTCAGAAACAGAATGTACGATTGGGGAATTTTTTCTTCTACGAAATTTAAAACTCCTATGATTGGCGTAGGAAATTTATCTGTAGGTGGCAGTGGAAAATCGCCTATGGTAATGTATTTGGCAGATTATCTTGCTAAAAATTTTAGAACTGGGGTTCTATCTCGTGGTTATGGAAGAAAAACCAAAGGTTATGGTATTGTAAATTACGACAGTAATTTTAAAATGGTGGGTGATGAAGCTATGCAACTCTTTGAAAGATTTAAAAACAGATTTGTAATCGGCGTTTGTGAAGACCGCGTTTTTGGGGCAAAAAAAATTATCGAAGACATGGATTTAGATGTACTTCTATTAGATGACAGCTACCAACACCGCAGAATAAAACCAGGTTTCAATATTCTTTTGACGGATTATAATGATCCATATTTCAAAGATTTTGTTTTACCTGCAGGAAATCTTAGAGAGTCAAGACGTGGAGCAAAACGTGCTAACATCATTGTAGTGACCAAGTGTCCAGAAAATATTACCGAAGAAAAAAAACAATTCTATATTTCTAGAATTAAACCTAGATATTACCAAAAAGTGTTCTTCTCAACCATCAATTATGATGAAGAAATTTTCTGTTTTGACCCCAAATTGAAACTTCCAGATAACAACATGAGTTATTATGACATTCTCCTCATAACAGGAATTGCTAACCCAAAAACCTTTGTGGAAGAAGTAAAAAGATACAGTTCAAATGTAAAACACTTGCGATTCAAAGACCATCACAGTTTCACCACAGAAGACATTTCTCTCATCAAAAAAGAATATGAAAAACTTGGAGAATATAAATTGATTTTAACCACAGAAAAAGATTATGTTCGTTTAAAAGGTTTCGATTATTTGAGAGAAAAATTATACTATTGGCCGATTAATGTAGAAATAGACCGCGCAGAAGAATTTAATCAAATCATTCAAGATTATGTTAGAAAAAATTAAACAAACCGCCGAATTCATCCAAAATATTATTCAAGAAACTCCTGATTTCGCCATCGTTTTGGGTTCTGGTTTAGGCAAATTACAAGAAGAAGTAGAGGCTATTCACACTTTAGAATATCACGAAATTCCTAATTTCCCGCAAACTACAGTAGTAGGTCACGGTGGAAAATTGATTTACGGGATTTTAGAAGGCAAAAAAGTATTGATGATGAGTGGTAGATTTCACTACTACGAAGGTCATTCTATGGAAACAGTAACTTTTCCTTTCAGAGTTTTTAAACTGTTGGGAATTCAGAATTTAATCGTTTCTAATGCTTCTGGAGGAGTAAATCCTAATTTCAGAGTTGCAGATATTATGATTATTGAAGACCATATCAATATGATGCCAGAACATCCGCTTCGTGGCAAAAACATTGATGAATTGGGGCCAAGATTCGTAGATATGAGCGAACCTTACAACCGAAAAATGATTGCAGTAGCAGAAGAAACCGCTAAAAATTTAGAAATTAAAGTGCACAAAGGTTGTTACCTTGCACTTCAAGGTCCTACTTTCGAAACGCCTGCAGAATACGGAATGGTAAGAGCAATTGGCGGTGATGCAGTAGGAATGAGTACCGTTCCCGAAGTGATTGTAGCGAAACACATGGGAATGGATTGTTTCGGAATTTCTATCATTACGGATGTTGGCGGACCAGAAATCGCTTTCACTGTTTCTCATGAAGAAGTTTTACAAGCGGCTAATAAAGCAATGCCTAATGTGATTAAAATTGTAAAAGGCTTGGTAAAGAATTATCAATAACCTTTTTCAACTTAAAATATTCAAACGCTTCAATTTTTTTTGGAGCGTTTTTTTATGAAAATTCTATAACGTTACTATAAAATTCTGTAAAAATTTAATGGCATTCTTAGCCTAATTTTGCTTTAAAGTAAAAAAGAAAAAAAAATGAATACGTTTAGATTAGTTGCCTTTAAAGTAGCCTATTTCCTTCTCAGAAGGAAAGATAACTATACCTAATCTAAATATTTTTCATAGGAAGCACCTCGATTTTCGAGGTGTTTTTTTTGTTCATTCTAAAATCCCCAATTCCTTATCTTTGTGTATGCAAATTCCACAGAGAAAAATCATACATGTAGATATGGATGCGTTTTACGCTTCTGTGGAACAGCACGACCAACCTGAACTTAAAGGAAAACCCATTGCAGTAGGCGGTGAGCATAGAGGTGTAGTTGCCGCAGCAAGTTACGAAGCTAGAAAATTTGGCGTTCGTTCTGCTATGTCGAGCAAAATTGCCAAAGAAAAATGTCCGCATCTGATTTTTGTAAAGCCAAGATTTCATCGTTACAAAGAAATTTCACAAAAAATCAGAGAAATTTTTCATGAATATACTGATTTGGTAGAACCGCTTTCTCTAGACGAAGCCTATTTAGATGTTACCGAAAACAAAAAAAACATAGAGTCTGCCAATGAAATAGCAAGAGAAATTCGTCAAAAAATTTTTGAAGAAACAGGACTTACTGCTTCTGCTGGAATTTCGGTAAATAAATTTTTGGCTAAAGTAGCTTCGGATATCAATAAACCCAACGGACAAAAAACCATTCATCCTACTCAGATTTTAGATTTTTTAGAAGAACTTCCGATTGAAAAATTCTACGGAATCGGAAAAGTTACTGCCAATAAAATGTACAGTTTACAGATTTTCAAAGGCAAAGATTTGAAGGCAAAATCTCTGGAAGAATTGGCAAGACTTTTCGGGAAATCTGGGATTTATTATTACAATGTGATTCGTGGAATTCATCATGGAGAAGTAAAACCTCACCGAATTCAAAAAAGTGTAGGTGTAGAACATACTTTTTGGGATGACATCAACGAAGATGAAGAACTTTACCAAAAACTAAAATCACTAAGCGAAGAACTAGAATCTAGACTTTCGAAAAGAGAAATTAAAGGCAAAACCTTGACTTTAAAAATAAAATACAAGGATTTTTCTCAATACACCCGAAGCAAAACACAAGAAGTGTATTATGAAAACGCTGAAGATTTCTACGAAACTGCCCAAAAACTTTGGGAATTAAGACCTTACAATAAAGCTATTCGTTTATTAGGTTTATCACTTTCTAACCTCAACACAGAAGAGAAAAAACAAATTTCTGTACAACTCAAAATTCCTTTTGAAGAATTCGAAAAAGAATAATTATAAAATAATTCCCTGAAAATCTGTAAATTAATTTCGCTTCATCGTTCTAATTTTGCAATATCAAAAACAGAAATGATGAACGGAACTATGATTCAATATTTCCATTGGTACACAGAAGGCGATGGAAAACTTTGGGAAGAAGTACAACATAACGCAGAATATTTAGCAGAACTCGGCATTGCTATGGTTTGGTTACCACCTGCTTACAAAGCTAATGGTGGTGGATTTTCTGTGGGTTATGATCCTTATGATTTATTTGACTTGGGAGAATTTGACCAAAAAGGAGGAATTCCTACCAAATATGGAACTAAAGAACAATATATTTCTGCCATCAATGCGCTTCGTGAAAAAGGAATTGGAACAATTGTAGATATTGTGCTGAATCACAAAGCTGGTGGTGATGAAAAAGAACGTTTCCAAGTGTACAAAGTAGACCCAAACAACCGTCAAAATTTCATTTCTGAACCTTTTGAAATAGAAAGTTACACTAAATTTACTTTCCCTGGAAGAAATAAAAAATATTCAGATTTCGAATGGAATTTCACTTGTTTTACTGGCGTAGATTTTGCCGAAGGTGAAGAAGGAGATTTCATTTATCAAATTATTACCGAACATGGTGATGGTTGGGAAGAAATGACCAGCGATGAAAAGGGAAATTACGATTTTTTGATGTACAATGACATCGAACATCGCAATCCTCAAGTAAGAGAAGAGCTGAATTATTGGGGAAAATGGTATCATGAAACCGTAGGTTTTGAAGGTGTTCGTTTAGATGCTGTGAAACATCAATCTCCAGAATTTTATAAAGAATGGCTTCAATTATTACGCGCTAATACTGGTAAAAATCTCTTTGCAGTAGGAGAATTTTGGGCTCCAGGTGAATTGCCACTTTTAGAAAAATATATTGAAGAAACCGAAGGTTGTATGAGCCTTTTTGATGCTTCTTTGCATCATAATTTGCATACTGCTTCACAATCTGGAAGCGAATTTGACTTGCGAACAATTTTCGACAACACTTTGGTTCAATCAAATCCAAATTTGTCAGTTACGGTGGTTGATAACCATGACACTCAACCTTTGCAAGCTTTAGAAGCTCCTGTAGAACCTTGGTTTAAACCGATTGCTTATGCATTAATTTTGCTGAGACAAGAAGGCTTTCCTTGTGTTTTTTATCCAGATTTATTTGGAGCCACTTACAAAGATTATGGAAATGATGGCAATGAACACGAAATTTTCTTAGAAAAAGTAGACCAAATAGAAGAACTTTTGAAGTTGAGAAAAAATAATGCTTACGGAATGCAAAGAGATTATTTCGAAGATGCTAATTGCATCGGTTGGACTCGAGAAGGTGATGGCGAACATAAAGGTTGTGCAGTAGTCATCAGCAATAAAGAACAATACGAAAAACCTATGGAAATGGGAACGCAATATGCTGGTCAGTATTTTTATGACGCATTAGGAAGATTCGAACATACTGTTCAAATTGATGAAAATGGCTGGGGAAATTTTTCCGTTCCTGCAGGAAATGTAAGCGTTTGGATTCCTTAATAATTTATTTCAAAGCTTTTTTAACCTCTGAAAATTTCCCATCAATAGGTTCTGAAATTTTTAAACCGAGAATTTCTGCAACCAAAGGATAAACACTCACATTCTGAAATTCATCGATTTCTGTTTGGTTTTTGAAAACATTTCCCCAAGCGTAAAAAATGGCTTTCATTTCTGGTGTTTTTCTAGGATTGTAGCCATGTTTTCCTGCAGAAGTAGATTTTCCTTTTTCTAAAAATATTTTTGGCGCATTAGGAACTAATAAAATCTGACCGATGCGGTTATATTTATCATCTTTCGTTCTATAATGTAGTTTTCTAGGAAATTTTTTGGTCAAAAAAACTTGGTAATCTTCAGTTTTTGAATTTTTCAATTCACGATATGTAGATTTTACCTCATCAGGATTTTTAACCACCACTCTGAGTAAGGTTTGAGAATTATAAATATCAAATCTTTCTTTATTGAGAAGCATTTCTGGAATAGAAAGCGGATTTTCTTTATCTACTTTAATCATTCCATGGTCTGAAATGAAGATGAAATTCACGTTTTTCAAACCCAATTGATTCACTTTTTCCACCAAATTACCGATGGCGTTATCTACCAATTGTACAGATTTTTCGGCTTCTGGAGATTCTGGTCCAAATCGATGACCTGCTCCATCTACTTCTGGAAAATACAGTGAAATAAAGTGCGGACGAACATTTTCTGGCAATTTTAACCAGTTCACTACTTTATTAATTTTTTCTTCAGGTGAAAATTTTTCGTGGTAGTGATAATAGTAAGTTGGTCTTGTTTTGCCGGCCTCACTTGCAGAACCAACCCATTGTAAAGAAGCGGTAACCATTCCTTGTTGCTCTGCCAAGCTCCATAGCGGAATTCCGCCGTACCAAGAGCCATCTTCAGCATTTTCTTTTTTATTCATTGCATAGGCTTCTTTTCTGGAGTAATCATAGAAAAAATTATCTACCAAACCGTGATGAGAAGGATATAAACCTGTAATAATAGACCAATGATTCGGGAAAGTGATGCTTGGGTAACTTGGCAACATGGCTTTTGCTTTTACACCTTCATTTGAAAATTTTTGAAGATTTTGAGCATTATATTTTTCGGTATAATCATATCTGTAACCGTCTGCAGAAATAAAAATAAGGTATGGCTTTTCTAGTGCTTCTGCTGAATTAAATCTGTTCGGAGTAATAACTTGTGCAGTATCAACCGCGAGATTATGTTGAGCAAAAAAGAGAGAAAACAGAAAAATAGCGAAACCCGAAAATATTTTTTTCATTGCAGATGATTTGCTACAAAAATACTCAGTTTTGTCGAAATTCCATTGAACTAGAAATTAAAAAACCACTTCGAAAAGTGGTTTCATAATTTATAAATGATATTTTAAATTCAATCCGAAAAAGAAGTAAGCTTTTCTAGGTCCAGGATTTACATCTGCATAATTAAGCAAATTGGTCGCTTTGTTATCATTGGTATTATTTCCTACAAATAAAAAAGTATAGTTTTTTTGATTGGTGAGATTATTTCCGATGGCAAAAACATCTACATCATATTTCCCGAATGTTTTTTTGTAACCTAATTTCATGTTCAGTAATGAATAATCTTTAACCAAATTTACATTAGCAAAATCCGAATAAACTTTGCCTAAATAATTGAAAGTATTGTTCAGATAAATTCCATATTTTGTATTGAAATCAATTCCGATGGCATATTTATCATCAGGAACCCCAACTACTTTTTTGCCCGAAAAATTAGTTCCGCTATTTACAAAATCAGTGTATTTAAAATCATAATGTGAATAATTGACAAATGGTGTAATTTTAGAAATAAAAGCAGATTCATTGGTATAATTATATCCTAAACTAATTTCTAGACCTTTGTTTTTTTGATTTCCTGTATTAGCCCAATAACTGTACACATTATTGCTAGAATCCGTTCCGTTTAACTGTGTGAGTTTATTATTAACATTGATATTAAACAATGAAATTTGATAATCAAATTTGGTTTTCATCAATAAACCATGTACACTGAAATCCCACATTTTTGCTTTTTCGGCTTCTAAATCATCATTTACGGTGTTAATGATTCCGCCAGAAACAAAAGAAGTAGAAGCAGTAGGAGCATTATAACCTTCGCTGTAACTCAAATTAAAAATCTGATTTTTCCATCTTTTTTGAACGGCAAAATGAGGAGTTGCCACCACTTTGTAATCTTTACTGAAAGATAAATCTTTATTATATCCAGGAACTAAACCGCCAAAAGCCAAAAGATCTTCTCGGTCATAATTTATTCTGTTCAAACTTACTCCAGCCAAAAACGTAAAATCCCAAGGTTTGTAGGTAAGTCTTTCGATTGCGAAATAATTGCTTTGGTTATTGTTATATTTAAAATAAGAACCTTTAGAAATAGGCGACATTTCTAGTGGATTATTGGGATTGGTTCCTGTAAAACGATAATTAGAAATCTGTGAGGGAGAATTTTGAACTTCTGCACCAAAATCTAATTGATTGATAAAACTTCCCCACTGATGATTGTGTTGAAATACTGTTCTAAAACCTACATTAGGACTGCTAGAAACCTCGAAAGCTTTATCTGCAATTCTGTCTTGATTGATGGAAGAATAGAAAACAGTGGTGGAATTTTTAAAATTTTTAGAAATTTCCCAAATGTGACCTAATCCTACTCTAGTAGAGTGAATTTTACTGCCAGAACCTTTGATTATATAGGAAGTATTTCCGTTATCAATTCCTGCATAGTAATCGTTATAGGAAATTTGTCCAGACACTTTTTCGTGGGAAAAGCCTTGACTTGCGAATAAAGTTATGCGCTGTTTCGGGTTTAATTTATATTCACCATTAATATTCACAAAATTTTTCAAGCCATTTCCGCTTGGTCTGTAACCGTCAGTTTCTATGTGACCATAATTAACGTTCAAAGAGTAGTTGTTGTCAGAAGAATTAAGCTGAGTTATCGACTGAAAATATTTATGAGAACCCAACATGGTATTTTGGGCAATAGAAGTTCCTTTTTCGAAACTTGGTCTTGTATAAAATTTTACAGTTCCGCCAATTCCGCCTCCGTAAAAGGTAGAAGCAGGACCTTTAATCACTTCAATATTATTGACGTAAGAAAAATCTACATCATCTAATAGTGTAATTCCTTCTGCATTGGTTAATGGCATATTGTTCCAATACATTTTAACGCCCCAATTGTTGAATTTTTGGTCATTCCCAAATCCTCTGATGACAATTCTCTGTCCGCCAATATTTGTTCTTTTATCTACTTGAACACCCGAAATGGTAGAAAGAGATTGTTCTATAAGCGCGGAATTATTTCTAGTAAGGTCTTCATCTGAGAGAATTTCTGTGGCTTGAGCATTTTTAGCGAATTCATTTCGCTCTTGATTTACTTTTTTACGTGCTTTTAAAGTAATTTGTTCGATGTTTTTTTCTGTAGCAGAAGTTTGTCCATAACTATATTGTGCAAACAATACAATCACTGCTAATAAAGTCTTTTTCATTAAAATCTATCGGTTAAAACTGATTAAAATATTGATTATTTCTTTGAATCTTGATAAAAGAAATAAAGAGAGGTTTTAAAACCTCTCTTTATGATTTATGAAACTTTATCTTGTTGATTAGAACGGGGTTTATATTGTAATTTTTTCAACTTAAAAATTTTTGTTTTCTTAGTCTTTGTATTATAATATTCTATACCAAAACTATTTTTCTCAATAGGGTTCTTGAGTTCAATTTCTTTGTCTATTCCTTCAGAAATTTTGGATTTTATTTCTATTGTATTTCCCTTTTCTTCTACTTCTACATTGAATTTTTTATCATTAATCAAAAAATGTTTTATCTGTAGATTTTTAGAAGTTTCTTTGTCAATTACCATTATAAAATCCTTTCCTCTAACGTCTTTTACTCCACCAAACCAATTGGTGTAATAAGCTTCTACGATGATGATATCCTTTTTACAAGAAAAAGAAAAGAATAGACTGATCAAAAGAAATAAAAATAGCTTTTTCAAGTTCTAATTTTTTTTAAAAATTTATCTTACAATAAGTTTAGAAGAGAAAATGTGTTCACCTTCTTTTTCAACTTTTACGATGTAATGTCCTTTCGGTAGACTTGGTGAGATTTTTTCTTCTGCATTCACTCCATTTTTAGTGAAAACTAATTTCCCTGAAACATCAAAAACATTTACGGTAACGTTCTTGTGTTTTGCATTAATTTTCAAGTAGAAATCTCCTCTTGTAGGATTAGGATATACTCTATAGATTTCTTCTACTGAAGTTTCTGTAGTTGCAAGATTGGTGTCATTCATGGTTGTGAATATACCTCTACCATAAGTAGAAGCTAAAACAGTTCTTGTACTTGGTCTATAGTCTAAATTGGTGATTCTTACGTTTCCTAAACCATTTGTATATTGAGACCAAGTTGGCGTAGCACTTAGGAAATTGGTAGTTCCCCAAACTCCTAATTCTGTACCTAGAATCACTTCATTTTTATTTTCTGGATTCATCAAAGCACTTCTAATTGGCATATCTGGTAGATTTCCTTCTTTACTATTCCAAGTTGTCCCTCCATCTGTAGTATAGAAAACACTATCAGTATTATAATTAGAAATTGTAACGATGATTTCATTATCATTGGTCCCGTACTGAATATCAGAAATTGCTCCTACGAAAGGAACTGTTAATTCATTAATTTGATAAATACCAGTATTAGCATACGTGATTTTTAAAAGTCTACCATTATCAAAACCAACCATAAGTGTTGTGTATGTGGTTTGATAAGGTGAAGCAGCTAAACAAGAAACATCTTCTGAAGTAAAATTACCTAATATGATTTTACTTCTTCCCAAATTAAGCGGATTAGTTGATAAACCATCTACTTTATTTAATGTAATTTCTTTTGTTGTGGCATCTTTATTTCCATAAGAATAAAATACATCTATATTTCTATCTAGTGTAGCTTCGTTTATAAAATGTCCTAAATCATTATCAGGAGCTAATAATAAGTCTACATAACTATTACTTGCAGCGTGATATAGATAATGATTATTATAAACATAGCTATTAATTTTATAAAGGTTATTATCATCAAACTCTACAAACGCTCCGTCTCCACCATCATAATAAGCATCTGAGTAAAGATTATTTGCTAATGGAGCTCCTGTAAATCTTCTGGTTCCGTTATCTTGTGCACCTGCTAAAATTTCTTCAGTAGAATTAGTCTTAGTAGGATTCATTTTTGCATCATAGAATTGGGTAACATTATATCTATTGTTTCTTACTGGGATACCTGTTGTAGTAGCAATATTAGTTTTATTAGCACAGAAATATATTCCACCATCATTTCCAAATGCAATCTGGCTACTATTTTTAGGATTGAAAACTATAGCATGCTGGTCAGCATGAACTTGAGAAACCGAAAGGGTAGCCAATTGATTATTATTAGACCATTTAGAAATTTGAGTCCACGTAGAACCAGAATTGGTACTTCTAAATAAATCAATACCTCCTACATAAACCGTAGCATCATTGGTTGGATCTGTTACAATTACCAAATCATAGAAACTTTGGCCTCTGGTAAAATCATTGGCAGGAATTCCTGTATCTTTATCTTGTGGAAGAGTAACACCAGAATTCACTACATTACTAGCTGCCCATGTAGCACCTGTATCTGTAGTTTTAATGATTCTCACAGGTTCTGTTGTCCCACTTCCCTGAAGTAAACCATAAGCTACAGCACCGTTTGTCTTAGAAAGTGCAATTTGTACTCTAGAACCTTGCAAGTTTGCATTATAAACATTGGTAAAATTTACGCCATCCGTAGATCTATAAATTCTACCACCAGTTGGTAAAGAAGCTCCAAATAAAGAACCTCTTGTAGAAACCCAAACAGAATTATCTGCTCCAATTTCTATTTGTTGAATATTATATCCAATATTAGCTCCGGTGTGTGCAATTAAATTCCCCCCTACTTTAGTAAAAGTAGCTCCTGCATCTGTAGATTTATAAAGCCCCGATTGATATAAACCATGAAATCCTTCATTATAACCTCCACTTACTCCCGCATAAACTTCGGATACACCTCCATTGTTTCTTACTTTAATGTCATTCACGTAGAAATAACCATTTCTAATTCCCTGTGAGTTATATGTATTTGCTGGTGCAAAAATTTGTGTCCAAGTTGCACCTCCATTTGTAGTTTTCCAAATACCAGCTCCTACATTATCTTGTGTAGAAGATTCACCAGTTCCCACATACATAATTTGTGGATTATTAGGATCTGCAGCAATACATACTACAGAAAGATTTGCCCAAAAATCATTAATTGGTGACCATTCAGAAGAGGCATTGGTAATATCATTATTCACCCATAATCCTCCTGAAACACCACCAGCAAAAACTCTTTTTCCAGTAGCATCATTTGGATCAAATAAAATTGCCCTAGTTCTTCCTCCTACACTATATGGCCCTCTCTCAAACCATTGTGTGTTATTAATAGAGTTAATTCTTTGATTGGAATTAGGAATGATACTTCCTAGAAAAGATATGTTTTGTTTTGGAGCGTATTTTCCAAATTTAATTTCATTATTAAGTTGTACTAAACTCTGAAACTTATTCTCGCCAGTTACTGGATCAATCGTATTTTTTAAATCTCTGATGTTATATTCTTTTGGCGGAACTTGTCCATCAGATTTTAATTTGCTGGCATTATTTTCTATATTCTTAATATGACTTTCGAGAGTAGCTCTTCTTTCATTAAGAGTTTGCGAATAAACATTACTTACAAATAGTAAAAGTAAAAAAGGAAATAAGTATATTTTTTTCATTTGAAATTTTTTTACGAATATAAAGACTTTTTTTACAAAAAAAAATCCTAGCCAATTTAAAATGACTAGGATTTAGAATATTTTATTAAGTTTTGATTATGCTTGAGCATTACCAGCACCAACTACGAAAGGTTCAACTTCTTTGATTTCTCCGAATTGAGCTTCATAGTTTTGGATATTTTGTTGAAGAGCAGCTAAAACTCTTTTTGCATGAAGAGGAGCAAGGATTACTCTACTTCTTACTTGAGCTTGCTGAACTCCTGGCATTAATTGAATGAAATCTAGTACAAACTCAGATGGAGAGTGGTTTACTAATGCTAGGTTGCAATAAGCACCAGCTGCTACCATTTCGTTTAATTGAATATTAATGTTTTGATCTTGGTTTTGGTTGTTATCCATTTGTATAAGTTTTAATAAGTTAATATTTTACATTCAAAAAAAGAAGGTTTAAAGAACAGTAGAACTGTCTTTAAACCTTACATTCATATTAATTTAAATCCTCGAATTCTTTTTTAGAACCCACGATTACACTTTGATAATCTTTAAGACCTGTACCTGCAGGAATTCTGTGACCTACGATTACATTTTCTTTAAGACCGTTTAGTTCGTCTACTTTACCAGACACTGCTGCTTCGTTTAGAACTTTAGTAGTCTCTTGGAATGATGCTGCAGACATGAAAGACTTAGTCTGTAAAGCTGCTCTGGTAATACCTTGTAATACAGGTGTTGCAGTTGCAGTAAGTGCTTCACGAACTTCTACTAATTGAAGATCTTCTCTCTTCAGTTTAGAATTTTCGTCTCTCAATTCTCTAGCGGTTATCATTTGACCAGCTTTGAAAATTTTAGAATCTCCTGGTTCCGTTACAACTTTCAATCCGAAAACTCTGTTATTTTCTTCAAGGAAATCATATTTATGTTCTAGACTGTTTTCAAGGAATTGGGTATCACCTCCGTCTACGATTTCTACTTTAGTCATCATCTGTCTTACGATGATTTCGAAATGCTTATCGTCAATTTTTACCCCTTGTAAACGGTAAACTTCTTGAATTTCGTTTACTAAGTACTCTTGAACAGCTGTTGGACCTTTGATTCTTAAGATATCATCTGGTGTTACAGAACCGTCAGAAAGTGGCGAACCAGCTCTCACGAAGTCGTTTTCTTGAACTAAGATTTGATTAGAAAGTTTTACTAAATATTTCTTAATCTCACCCGTTTTAGATTCTACAATTAATTCACGGTTACCTCTCTTAATTTTACCATAAGAAACTACCCCGTCAATTTCTGTAACTACAGCAGGATTAGAAGGATTTCTCGCTTCGAATAATTCGGTTACTCTTGGTAAACCTCCTGTGATATCCCCTGCTTTTGCAGATTTTCTAGGAATCTTGATTAAGACTTTACCAGCCTTAATTTTTTCACCATCATTTACCATTAAGTGGGCTCCTACTGGTAAGTTGTATGCTTTTTGCTCAACTCCTTTAGAATCTACCACTTTCAAGGTAGGAATGGCTTTCTTATTTCTAGATTCTGAGATTACTTTTTCTTCGAAACCTGTTTGTTCGTCGATTTCTAATTGGAAAGAAACCCCTTGAATAATATCTTCGTATTCTACTTTACCAGCAGTTTCTGCGATGATAACCGCGTTATATGGATCCCATTTTGCAATAAGATCTCCTTTTTTCACTTTATCACCAGGTTTTACAGAAAGTGCAGAACCATAAGGTACGTTTGCTACCATTAATGGAGTTCTCGCTGCATTATCTGCCACTAAACGGAATTCTGTAGAACGAGAAATTACGATATCTGCTTCATTACCGTTTTCATCTTCAGAAATAATCGTTCTTAATTCGTCAAATTCTACGATACCATCTCTCTTAGCAACAATAGTAGGATTTTCTGAAACGTTTCCTGCAGTTCCCCCTTGGTGGAAAGTTCTCAGTGTAAGCTGAGTACCTGGTTCCCCAATTGATTGTGCAGCAATTACACCTACAGCTTCTCCCATGTGAATCATCTTACCTGTAGCTAGGTTTCTACCGTAACATTTAGCACAGATACCTTTTTTAGCTTCACAAGTTAATGGTGAACGAACTTCTACGGTTTCTATACCCGCTTCTTCTACTTTTTTAGCAAGCTCTTCGTTAATTAACTCATCTGCATGAACTAAAATTTCGTCGTTTTCTGGGTTGTAGATATCGTGAAGAGAAACTCTACCAAGAATTCTTTCTGATAGTTTTTCTACGATTTCATCATTTTTCTTCAATGCAGCTACTTCTGTACCTCTTAATGTACCACAATCATCTTCTGTAATGATTACGTCTTGAGCTACGTCTACTAATCTTCTTGTTAAGTAACCAGCATCCGCAGTTTTAAGAGCGGTATCCGCAAGACCTTTACGAGCACCGTGGGTAGAGATAAAGTATTCCAAAATTGACAAACCTTCTTTAAAGTTCGCAATAATTGGGTTTTCGATGATCTCTGCTCCTACTGCACCAGCTTTTTGTGGTTTTGCCATCAAACCTCTCATACCAGATAACTGACGAATCTGTTCTTTAGAACCCCTCGCTCCAGAATCTAGCATCATATATACAGAGTTGAATCCACCTTGGTCAGATTTCATTCTGCTCATAATCATCTCAGTAAGACCAGCATTGGTATTGGTCCAAACGTCGATTACTTGGTTATAACGTTCTGTATCTGTGATAAGACCCATGTTATAGTTCCCCTTAATCTCGTCTACTGTTTCAATTGCTTGAGCAATCATGGTTTTCTTTTCTGCTGGTACTACAATATCAGCCAGTGAGAAAGATAGACCGCCTTTGAAAGCGTTCATATAACCAAGATTTTTCATGTCATCAAGGAACTTCACGGTAGTTGGGAAATCTGTATCTGCTAAGATTTTACCAATTACGTTTCTTAATGATTTTTTAGTCAATAATTCATCAATATAACCTACTTGTTTAGGAACAATTTGGTTAAATAAAATTCTACCAACTGTAGTATCTTGAAGTTTAGTTACGATTTCTCCTTCTTCTGTTTTAAATGGAAGTCTACATCTTACTTTAGCGTTAAGAGAAACTTGACCTTCAGAGTAAGCAATTTCTACTTCTTCTGGAGAATAGAATACTAAACCTTCACCTTTTACCTTGTGCGTTTCTGTAGAATGCGCTTCTTTGGTCATGAAATATAGACCAAGAACCATGTCCTGAGAAGGTACGGTAATAGGAGAACCATTAGCTGGGTTCAAGATATTCTGAGAACCTAGCATTAATAACTGAGCTTCTAGAATCGCTTCTGGGCCTAAAGGTAAGTGTACCGCCATCTGGTCACCATCGAAGTCGGCGTTGAATGCCGTAGTTACTAACGGGTGAAGTTGGATAGCTTTACCTTCAATCATTTTAGGCTGGAACGCTTGGATACCCAATCTGTGAAGGGTAGGTGCACGGTTCAATAGAACTGGGTGACCTTTCATCACGTTTTCTAGAATATCATAAACTACCGGTTCTTTTCTATCAATAATTCTTTTTGCAGATTTTACTGTTTTTACAATACCTCTTTCAATTAACTTTCTAATGATGAATGGTTTGTAAAGTTCTGCTGCCATATCTTTAGGGATACCACACTCATGTAATTGTAAGTTAGGACCTACAACAATAACCGAACGTGCAGAGTAGTCTACCCTTTTCCCTAATAAGTTCTGACGGAAACGACCTTGTTTTCCTTTCAATGAATCTGAAAGTGATTTCAATGGTCTATTAGATTCTGATTTTACAGCAGATGATTTTCTAGTGTTATCAAATAATGAATCTACCGCTTCCTGAAGCATACGCTTCTCATTTCTCAAGATAACTTCTGGAGCTTTAATCTCTAAAAGTCTCTTTAGACGGTTGTTTCTAATGATAACTCTTCTGTATAAATCATTTAAATCTGATGTAGCGAATCTACCACCATCTAGTGGAACTAATGGTCTTAATTCTGGTGGAATTACAGGAAGAACACGCATCACCATCCATTCTGGGCGGTTAATCATTCTTGTATTTGCACCTCTAAGAGCTTCTACTACAGATAATCTTTTTAATGCTTCAGTTCTTCTTTGTTTAGAAGATTCATTGTGAGCTTTGTGACGAAGGTCGTAAGAAAGAGCATCTAAATCAATTCTCTTTAACAATTCTTCCACTGCTTCAGCGCCCATTTTAGCAACAAATTTGTTAGGGTCTGTATCTTCTAAATATTGGTTTTCGATAGGAAGGGTTTCTAAAACATCTAGATATTCTTCTTCTGTTAAGAATTCTTTGTCTTCGAAATCAGAACCGTCTGCTTTTTTAGCGATACCTTGTTGGATTACTACATATCTTTCGTAGTAGATAATCATATCTAATTTCTTAGAAGGTAATCCTAAAAGGTAACCAATTTTGTTTGGAAGTGAACGGAAATACCAGATGTGAGCTACTGGAACCACTAAATTAATGTGTCCAATTCTCTCTCTACGTACTTTTTTCTCGGTAACTTCTACACCACAACGGTCACAAACGATGCCTTTGTATCGAATTCTCTTATATTTTCCACAAGCACATTCGTAATCCTTTACAGGACCGAAGATTTTCTCGCAGAATAAACCATCTCTTTCTGGTTTGTGAGTTCTATAGTTAATCGTTTCTGGTTTTAGTACCTCTCCTTTTGACTCTTGAAGAATGACTTCAGGAGAAGCTAAACCGATGGTGATTTTACTAAATCTACTTGTTTTATTTTTTGACATAATCTGTTCAAATAAAAATTAAAAAAATGAGGATTACTCTTCCAATCTTATATCAAGACCTAGACCTTGTAATTCGTGTAACAATACGTTGAAAGATTCTGGAATACCAGGTTCTGGCATAGCCTCACCTTTTGCGATTGCTTCATACGTTTTCGCTCTACCGATTACGTCGTCTGATTTCACGGTTAAGATTTCTCTCAAGATGTTAGACGCTCCGAATGCTTCTAGAGCCCAAACCTCCATCTCTCCGAATCTCTGACCACCGAATTGTGCTTTACCTCCTAATGGTTGCTGAGTAATTAATGAATAAGGACCGATAGAACGTGCGTGCATCTTATCATCTACCATGTGTCCTAGTTTCAACATATAAATTACCCCAACTGTAGCAGGCTGAGTAAATCTCTCACCAGTACCACCATCATATAAATAAGTACTTCCGTAGATAGGAAGACCTGCTTTTTCGGTGTATTCTGTGATTTGTTCTAAGCTTGCACCATCAAAGATAGGAGTAGCAAATTTTAATCCTAATTTTTTACCAGCCCATCCTAAAACGGTTTCGTAAATCTGACCGATGTTCATACGAGAAGGTACACCTAGTGGATTCAATACGATATCTACTGGAGTTCCGTCTTCTAAGAATGGCATATCTTCTTCTCTTACGATTCTAGACACGATACCTTTGTTACCGTGACGACCTGCCATTTTATCACCTACGTTTAATTTACGTTTTTTAGCGATGTATACTTTAGCTAGTTTAATGATACCTGCTGGTAGTTCGTCTCCGATGGAAATAGCATATTTCTCACGGTTTTTAACTCCTTGAATATCATTGTATTTAATTTTATAATTATGAATTAATTGTTTAATTAAATCATTTTTATCAGCATCTACAGTCCAATCTGCACCACTTACGTTTACATAATCTTCTACAGATTGAAGAAGTTTAAGCGTAAACTTAGCTCCTTTTGGAATGATTTCTTCTTCTAAGTCGTTATTAACACCTTGAGAAGTTTTACCATTAACAAGAGTATTTAATTTTTCAAGAAGGGTATTTCTTAATTCATCGAATTGAGCTTTGTATCTGTTTTCGATTTCTTCAAGTTTTAACTTCTCTTCAGTTCTTTTCTTCTTGTCTTTGATGTTTCTTGAGAATAATTTTTTGTTGATAACAACACCTCTTAGTGAAGAATCTGCTTTCAAAGAAGCATCTTTTACATCACCAGCTTTGTCACCAAAGATTGCTCTCAATAATTTTTCTTCTGGAGTAGGATCAGATTCACCTTTTGGAGTAATTTTACCAATTAAGATATCTCCAGGCTTCACTTCTGCACCAATTCTAATCATACCATTTTCATCAAGGTCTTTAGTTGCCTCTTCAGAAACGTTAGGAATATCTGCAGTTAGTTCTTCCATACCTAGTTTGGTATCTCTTACTTCTAGTGAATACTCATCTACGTGGATAGAAGTAAACCAGTCTTCTCTTACTACTTTCTCGTTGATTACAATCGCATCCTCGAAGTTATACCCTTTCCAAGGCATGAAGGCTACAGTAAGGTTTCTACCAATAGCTAATTCTCCTTTTTCGGTAGCGTAACCATCACAAAGCACTTGTCCTTTTACTACGGTATCACCCACTCTTACGTTTGGTCTAAGAGTAATGGTAGTAGATTGGTTGGTTTTTCTGAACTTAGTTAAGTTATATGTTTTAGTAGCAGATTCGAATTGTACTAAATCCTCATCTTCGCTTCTTTCGTATTTAATTACGATTTTGTCTGCATCTACATATTCTACTACACCATTTCCTTCAGCATTAATTAAGATTCTAGAATCTGTAGCCACTTGTTTTTCTAAACCTGTACCTACAATTGGAGCTTCTGGTTTTAACAATGGAACAGCCTGACGCATCATGTTAGATCCCATCAATGCACGGTTCGCATCATCATGCTCCAAGAAAGGAATTAAAGATGCAGAAATACCAGCAATCTGGTTAGGTGCGATATCTAATAAGTCTACTTGACTAGGCTCTACTACTGGATAGTCACCATCAAGACGAGCGATAACTCTTTCTGTATTGAAACTTCCGTCTTCTGCTAAATCTACGTTTGCCTGAGCAATGATTTTAGATTCTTCGTCTTCTGCATTTAAATAGATTGGTGCTGAAGAGAAATCTACTTTACCATTTTCTACTTTTCTATATGGAGTTTCGATGAAACCTAAATTATTGATTTTAGCATAACATCCTAATGAAGAAATCAAACCGATGTTTGGTCCTTCTGGAGTTTCGATAGGGCAAATTCTTCCGTAGTGAGTATGGTGAACGTCACGCACCTCGAAACCTGCTCTTTCTCTTGATAAACCACCAGGTCCTAAAGCTGAAAGTCTTCTCTTGTGAGTGATTTCAGACAATGGGTTGGTTTGGTCCATGAACTGAGAAAGCTGGTTGGTACCAAAGAATGAGTTGATTACTGATGTTAATGTTTTAGCATTTACTAAGTCTAGTGGCGTAAAGATTTCGTTATCTCTTACGTTCATTCTTTCTTTAATTGTTCTCGCAATTCTAGAAAGACCTACACCAAACTGACCAGCTAATTGCTCACCAACAGTTTTAATTCTTCTGTTTGATAAGTGGTCAATATCATCTACTTCAGTTTTAGAATTAGCTAATTCTATTAAGTGTCTTACGATAGAGATAATATCTTCTTTAGTAAGAACTTCTGTAGTAGTAGGGATGTTAAGACCTAATTTTTTGTTCAATCTGTAACGACCAACTTCACCTAATGAATATCTTTGTTCTGAGAAGAATAATTTTTCGATAATTCCTCTTGCTGTTTCTTCATCTGGTGGATCTGCATTACGTAACTGACGATAAATGTATTCTACCGCTTCTTTTTCTGAGTTAGTAGGGTCTTTTTGTAATGTATTTTGAATGATAGAGAATTCACCGCTATTTTCGTTGTGGATTAAGATAGACTTAACACCAGCATCCAAAATAAGGTCTAAGTGTTCTTTTTCAAGAACAGTTTCTCTGTCAAGAATAATTTCATTTCTTTCGATAGAAACTACTTCACCTGTATCTTCGTCTACGAAATCTTCGAACCAAGTATTTAATACTCTAGCAGCTAAAGTTCTACCTTGAACTTTTTTAAGATTCGCTTTAGATACTTTTACTTCTTCTGCAAGGTCAAAAATCTGAAGAATTTCTTTATCAGACTCATAACCGATTGCTCTAAGTAATGTAGTTAAAGGTAATTTCTTTTTACGGTCAATATACGCATACATTACGTTATTGATATCCGTAGTAAATTCCATCCAAGAACCTTTGAAAGGGATAATTCTTGAATAGTACAATTTAGTTCCGTTTGCGTGATACGTCTGTCCAAAGAATACACCTGGAGATCTGTGTAACTGTGTTACAATTACACGTTCTGCACCATTGATGATGAATGAACCAGAAGGAGTCATGTAAGGAACTGGACCTAAATATACATCTTGAATTACTGTCTGGAAATCTTCATGTTCCGGGTCAGTACAGTATAGTTTAAGTCTTGCTTTAAGAGGCACGCTGTAAGTAAGACCTCTTTCCACGCATTCGTCAATAGAATAACGAGGAGAATCTACCAAATAATCTAGAAATTCTAATACGAATTGATTTCTAGAATCTGTAATAGGAAAGTTTTCTTGAAAAGTCTTGTAAAGACCCTCATTCACTCTGTCCTCAGGAAGTGTATCTAACTGGAAAAATTCTTTGAAAGATTGCAACTGGATATCTAAGAAATCCGGAGTCACAACGTTCCCTTTCGCAGAAGAAAAGTTAATTCTTTGATTTTCCTGAGTGCTTGTGATAGCTTTTGATTTACTCATAAAATGGTAAGAAAAGTTGGGTTAAAAAATATTTTACTTTATTTTGAAAAATATCAGCAAGATTAAAGACTAAGGTCTTGGCTCTTAACTAACTGCAACACTGGTATATCTTTTCACAGTGTAGTGCAAAATATTTTTTCTTTAGAATTTGAAATTTTCAAATAATTGAAAATCAATGAGTTAAAATTTCAAAACAATTTAACTCTTAAAATAGACATAGACCTACCCAATTCTGGGAAGGTCTAAGTCTTATACGGTGTAAATAGATTATTTTAATTCTACTTCTGCACCAGCTTCTTCTAATTGCTTCTTAAGAGCTTCAGCTTCATCTTTAGATGCACCTTCTTTAATTGCAGTTGGAGCACCATCTACCATATCTTTAGCTTCTTTAAGACCAGCACCAGTTAAATCTTTTACTAATTTAACGATAGCTAATTTAGAAGCACCAGCTGATTTAAGGATTACGTCGAATTCAGTTTTTTCTTCAGCAGCATCAGCAGCTCCACCAGCAGCTACAACTACAGCAGCAGCAGCAGGCTCAATTCCGTACTCATCCTTAAGGATAGCAGCAAGTTCGTTTACGTCTTTTACAGTTAAGTTTACTAGCGTTTCAGCTAAATTTTTTAAATCTGACATTGTATTAATGTTTAAATTGTTGAACGATTTATGTTATTTTTTTTGAGTGTCTATTGAGACGGTTTAATTATTCAGCAGCAGGAGCTTCACCTTCAGCTGCAGGAGCTCCTGGAGTTTCTTCTGTTGCAGGAGCTTCTACTTCTGGAACAGCTTCTACAGCTGGAGCTTCTTCAGTTTTAGCACCTTTTGCTTCTTCTTTATTTTCTAAAGCAGAAATTAATCTTTGGATAGGAGATTGAAGTAATCCGATGATTTCACCAATCATTTCCTCTCTAGACTTGATATTTGCAAGAGTATCTAGGTTGTTATCTCCAACGTAGAACGTTTCTTGTAAATAAGCAGATTTAAGAGCTGGGAAAGCTTCTTTCTTTCTGAATCCTTGAATTAATTTAGCAGGAGCATTAGCAGTTTCTGCAATCATTACAGCTGTATTCCCTTTGAAAGTTGGGAACATTTCTGAATAATCTACACCTTCAATTTGCTCCATAGCTTTTTGTAATAAAGTATTCTTTACTACTTTAAGCTTAATATTATTTTTAAATGCTTGTCTTCTAAAATCTGAAGTCTGAGCAGCATTCAATCCTTCAAGATTTGCTACATACACTACTTTAGCGTCTTGTAACATATTTTTAATCTCTTGTATTACTAATACTTTTTCTTCTTTTGTCATTGTCTTTCAGATTTTAGTTAACAGATTTAGTATCAATTGCAATCCCCGGACTCATTGTAGAAGAAAGATAGATAGATTTTACGTAAGTACCTTTAGCAGCGGTAGGCTTAAGCTTAATTAATGTATGAATTAATTCAGCAGCGTTTTCTTTCAATTGTTCTGGAGAGAAAGAAACTTTACCAATACCAGCGTGTACAATACCGTATTTATCTACTTTGAAATCAATTTTACCAGCTTTTACTTCTGCAACAGCTTTACCTACTTCCATAGTTACAGTACCTGATTTAGGGTTTGGCATTAAACCTCTAGGACCTAAAATTCTTCCTAATGGACCTAATTTACCCATTACAGCAGGCATAGTAACGATTACGTCTACATCTGTCCAACCGTCTTTGATTTTTTGTAAATATTCATCAAGACCTACATAATCAGCACCAGCTTCTTTAGCTTCTGCTTCTTTATCTGGAGTTACTAATGCTAATACTTTAACATCTTTACCAGTTCCGTGAGGAAGAGATACTACACCTCTTACCATTTGGTTTGCTTTTCTAGGATCTACCCCTAATCTAACTGCAAGGTCAACAGAAGCATCAAACTTAGCATAGTTTAATTCTTTTACTAATGCAGAAGCTTCATCAAGGTTATATACCTTGTTTTTCTCTACTTTGCTCGCAACTTCTTTTTGCTTTTTCGTTAATTTTGCCATTTCAATAAGTTTTAAGCGTTAGACGGTTTAGTTCCAGTTACTCTCAATCCCATAGATCTTGCAGTTCCTGCAACCATTGATAATGCAGAATCCATTGTAAAGCAGTTCAAATCAGCCATTTTATCTTCAGCGATTTTTTTCACTTGTTCCCAAGTTACAGAACCTACTTTTACTCTGTTTGGTTCTCCAGAACCTCCTTTTACCTTAGCAGCTTCCATTAATTGAATTGCAGCTGGTGGAGTTTTAATTACGAATTCGAAAGACTTATCTTCGTAAACAGTAATTAGAACCGGTAAAACTTGCCCTGGCTTGTCTTGTGTTCTTCCATTAAATTGTTTACAAAACTCCATAATGTTTACCCCAGCAGAACCTAAAGCAGGACCAACTGGCGGTGAAGGGTTAGCAGCGCCACCTTTCACTTGGAGTTTCACCATTTTAAAGACTTTTTTAGCCATTTTTTAATTTTTAAAAATTTTTAATTTATGAATGTGGAAGCATTTATAAATCAGTAAGTTAGATTATCTCACCTTCCTAACTTACTTTTTGTGGGTGCAAAATTAAGATTTTTTTTTGAATCTGCAAGTGTAAATTGCTGAAATTTAAAAAGATAATTGGAATTTCAATCAAACAGTTAAGATGGGATTACTTTTTATTATTTGTCTTTTTCTTTTAATTTAAAAAATTAATACCCAATATTTTGTTCTGCTGAAAAATAAAAATGTGAAACGATTACTTTTTTATCGCTTTAATCAACTCAATTCTACCATCTAATGACTTAACCAATATCATATAAACGCCTGAGTCTAAATTATGAACATCAAATACATCAGAAATAGTTTTCCCTAACCATTCTTTTAGTCTTTTCCCATTTAAATCATACAAAGTTACAGAATGAATTTTTGCATTATTATAATTCATTATTTTAAAACTGTCAACAACAGGATTAGGATATATTTTAAACAATGGATTCTTGTCATTATTAACAAAGTTAATTTCATTTAACCCCAAATTTAAATTGGAAAGATCTGCAACGTATAATTCTTGTCCCGAGTTTCTAATATTTGGTATTTCAGAAAAACTTGATGAAAAAAAGAGTTTTGAATCAGTAGTTGCTATATCATTAAGATAGCTTGTTCCTTCTGCAGAAATACCATTCACATATATACTTAAAGGTCTTGTTCCCATGCTTGTTCCATTACTAATCCATATTTTATTATTTTGATATTCTTTACTAGCAAAGAAAATATTTTTATTTAAGCATTTAAGACTTCCAAAATTGGAATTAGGACTATTAAGAATTTCCTCTAAATTTCTTCCATCTGTAGTGATGAAAATCTTATTTCCATTTTTTATAAATAACTTATCATCACATATTGTAAACTCCAAATTCGAAGATGAATAATTGTTTAAAAGATTGGAAAAAAGTTTCGTGCCTTCAATTGTTCCATCTGTAGAATAAAGTTTAAAAAGATTATCTCCCACTAATTTTGCATAAAAATATAATTTGTCTTTATATACCCCTACATACTTTGTACTATACTCGTTTTGATATATTGGCTCAATGCTTATTTCTGATATATTAGTAAGAGTAATATCAGTATTAGGATTATTTCCATCCGAGGACATCAGTTTTGAATATGCAGAAGTCCCCCAATAGTTACTATAACGATAAACATAAATCAACCTATTATTTACACTCCCAATAACATTAGGAAAAACATTAACATTTGCTTCATTATATATGGTTTTGAATAATTTGGTTCCTGAAGCTGTTCCATCAGTTTTTGCAATGGAATATGTATAAGTATTGTTGACTAGATTATTATAAGTTGAATAAAAAATTTCATTATTTACTTTTGCATAATTTGGTGACTCTACATTAATTTCGCTTAAGTGTTTGGTTCCTCCTTCAGTACCATCACTAATCCATAAATTAGATCTCGAAAAAGTGACAGGATTTAATGCTGCAAATAAAACTCTTTGATTATCTAGCCTCATGTAGTAAGGATCAAAATTTAATGACTCATTATAATTAGATATATTTTTAAGTATTTTAGTACCCTCTTTTGTTCCATCTGTTACGCATGGTTCATATCCCGCTCCATCAGTACATCTGTAATAAATTTTGTCATTGTTTTTAAAAAATTTATTATTATCACCATTATAAGCAGTATCTCCTCCCATATTAACATTTTTCAATGCATACGTTCCATCAATAGTACCATCAGAAGTGAAAACTTCAAAACCGTTTGTATTGTCAGTACCGAAATAAATAAGTTTTCCATTTAGAGTCTCCGTGGTAAAATAATTGATACTATTACCCAAATGGTTCAGATCTTCAAATAATGTTGTTTTATTATTGTAAAAATCATAGTTGTATAATTCAACACCATAATAAGCGGTCTTTGCATTCATCAATAATTTATTATCATAATCTAATAAATTATAATTATAACCAGTGTAATTTGTTATTAAAGTAACATCGTTTAATTTCTTAGTCCCCGTTAAAGTTCCGTCAGTAAAATAACTACTATCACCTGTTTGAAATAAAAGATAATTTCCTTCTGAAGACTTTTTTTTCATAACAGCATTTGAAAGGTCAGGGATTTCCGAACTTAATTTTATCCCTTGATCTTGTTCATTGAAACGCCACACATTAGTTTCAAAAAAATTGTTATTTATATTTAAATATATTTTGTTTTTAAATATTACAAAGTTTTCTAAACTAACTTTATCAGAAATATCTCCATTTGATATTTTTATGGTGCCATTTGATGTTCCATTGGTCTTCCAAAGGTTACCATAACCCGTACCTCCTCCTATTACCGCATATACACTTCCATTATAATTAGCAGCAAAGAAAATAGGATTATATGCTACTTGCAAATTTTGTATTAATGTTGCTTCATCATTATCTATATTGAAGCTCCATAACCCAGAAAGACTATTTGATTGTTTACCATAAAATATTAATTTATCATTAAAAACAATAGGCTTATTTACTATTCCATTTGAGCTTCCTGAAAAAAAATCTTTAACCATTACAGTACCACCTTCAGTACCATCTGTTTTCCATAATTCAGTTCCGTGAACCCCATCATTTGCAGTAAAAAATATCTGATTTCTATAAATAAAAATATTATCAACATTTGAATTACCTGATGAATTTATTTTTTTTATTTGATAAGTACCATCAGTTGTACCATCAGTGACCCAAATCTCTGAACTATTATTAATGTAAGTAGAAAAATACAACTTTCCATTCAATATTGTTGCATTTCTAATATTGGTATCATAACTTGAATTTATGGTTTTAATTAAATAGGTTCCATTTGAAGTACCATCACTTCTCCATAATTGCTTATATGAGTTATTACTTGATCTAGCAGTGAAAAGCAAAACCCCATTAAAATCAATAAAAAAAGAGTCTGTATCAATAGAACTCCCCCCCGAATTAATATCCTTGACAATTCTAGATTTTGAATTTGGATTATCTTTAATCCATAATTCCCTTCCATTCCCATCATAAAACAGACTTACATTAGCTGAAAAGAGTAATTTTTCTCCAACCAATGTTAAATGATCAGGCTCACTATCTCCACCCCAATTTGTTTCTAATAAAGTAGAGTTGATAGTTGTCTGTGAAAAAAAAGAGATATAAGCAAATAAAAATATAGAGTAATATTTTTTCATAGATTAATTAGTTTTATACAAATGTATAAATTTATTTTTTTATGAAATTTGATTTTGTTTCTTTTTTATAGGTATTTATAATTTTTAGATTCTAATGAAACCTAAAATTAGCTTCGGGTAAAGTATTGCTTTTCAGAAATTCTTCATATTCTGGCGAAAGCAATTTTCTTTCGTAAGTAGGCTTTCCGTTTTGTGAGGCCAATCTTATTTTATTTTTGCCATATTTCTTGTTCAGTGAATCCATGGCTTTCATAATCGGAAGGTGTTTATTTTCTACATCTTCTTCAAAAATATTAATCAATCGCTGATTTTCTGGCACAAAATCAGAAACAATTACGCCCGCTTTTTTATACAAAAAACCATCTTTATAAATGGCTTCAAAAATAGCATTTGCCGCTTTAGACAAAACAATAGAAGAACTACTTGGATTAGGCAAAACCACAGAAAATCCGTTTTTGTATTCTGGCAAATCTTTTCTAAATCTATTCGTTTGTAGAAATACAGAAATTACTTTACAGCAACTGTTTTGTTTCCTTAACTTTTCGGCACAAGAGAAAGCAAAGGTTTCTACGCGTTCTCTCAGCATTTCTTTATCTGAAATCATCTCCATAAAACTTCTGGTAGTGGCAATGGATTGTTTTTTAGAAGGAGAATCAAGTTCTAATTGTTTAATTCCTTTTAATTCATTAATCATTCTCACGCCGTGAATTCCCATCAATTTTCTAACCCAAATTTCTGGCTTCTTAAGTAAATCTGCCGCTTTATAAACGCCAGCGTCTTTCATCTTATTCCCTAATCTTCTGCCAATTCCCCAAACATCACCAATCTCTAACCACTGAAGTGCTTTTTCTATTTTTTCTGGAGTATCTAGCATACAAACCCCTTGAAATTTTTCTGGATATTTCTTGGCAATTCTATTAGCTACTTTTGCCAATGTCTTGGTAGGAGCTATTCCTATACTCACAGGAATTTTTGTTTTTTGCAAAATAACGTTTTTGATATTTTGAGAGTACTCTTCCAAATTAAAATATTTGAAGCCATGAAAATCTAGAAACAGTTCATCTATACTATAAATCTCAAAATTGGGAGAAAACTCACTGGCAATAGCAGAAACTTGTTGACTTTTGAAATTATAATATTCAAATTTAGCGGAAAAGCATTTCACTCCATGTTGCTCAAACAATTCTCTATACTTAAAGACTGGCGCTCCCATAGGAATCCCTAAAGCTTTTGCCTCGTTACTTCTAGACACTACACAACCATCATTGTTAGACAAAACCACGACTGGAACCTCCTTTAAAGAAGGGTCTAAAACTCTTTCGCAACTCACAAAAAAATTATTACAGTCTAATAGCGCAAACATAATAGAAGAAATTTAGAAGAATTAAACGCTAAAAATGAGAACGTAAAATTAGAAAGATTGCACGACAAAAGAGGGCGTTTTTAGAAAGACTTATCCACAAAAAAAACCACTCTGTTTAGAGTGGCTCATTATATTGTATGATAAATTTTACAATTTTTCTACTTGCATGTAAGAAAGTTCCATAGGAGTTTTTCTACCGAAAATCATTACAGAAACTTCTAATTTCTTCTTGTCTTCTAAGATTTTTTCTACAGTACCATTGAATCCATTGAAAGGACCATCGATTACTTTTACACTTTCTCCTACTACGAATGGAATTTCCATTTCTGTAGCAAATTCAGAAAGTTCATCCATTTTACCAAGCATTCTGTTTACTTCAGATTTACGCATTGGAACAGGATCACCTCCTTTTGTAAGACTTAAAAAAGAAATTACACCAGGTAAATTTTTAATAATATGTGGGATTTCTCCTATCAGATTAGCTTCTACCATTAAGTAACCAGGATAAAAAGGCTTTTCTTTAGGCACTTTTTTACCATTTCTTACTTGGATTACTTTTTCCATAGGGATAACTACTTGAGTAACGTAAGCTTCGAGATTTAATCTTTTAACTTCGCTCTCAATGTAGGCCTTAACTTTATTTTCCTGGCCACTAATAGCTTTTAATACATACCATTTTAAATCGCTCATGGAAAAATTTTTAATTAAAGAAACCTATGAAAATTGCTAATATATTTTTAATAGCTGTGCTAAATAATGAATCTACTCCGAAAGTAAACAATGCTAATATAATAGTAGCTACAGCCACTACTATTGTAGAAGATTGTAAATCAGCCCACTTTGGCCATTCTACTTTATATCTAAATTCTGAATAAGAATCTTTTAAAAAATTGATAAGTGAGTTCATAATTTATATTTGCACGGGCACAAGGATTCGAACCCTGATCAACGGTTTTGGAGACCGGTATCCTACCATTGGACGATGCCCGTAGTTAAAAAAGCTCCGTAAGTTTCCTTACGGAAGCTTTATTTATTTAAGATGATTAATCTAAGATTTCAGTAACCTGACCAGCACCTACTGTTCTACCACCTTCTCTGATCGCAAATCTAAGACCTACGTTAAGAGCGATTGGTTGTAACAATTCTACAGTGATCGTTAAGTTATCACCAGGCATTACCATCTCTACACCTTCTGGTAAGAAAATTTCACCTGTTACGTCAGTAGTTCTTACATAGAACTGAGGACGATATTTGTTGTGGAATGGAGTGTGTCTACCACCTTCTTCTTTAGAAAGAACGTAAACCTCAGCTTTGAATTTCTTGTGTGGTTTCACAGAATCTTTCTTAGCGATTACCATACCTCTCTTGATGTCAGTTTTCTCGATACCTCTTAATAATAGACCTACGTTATCACCAGCTTCACCTCTGTCTAAGATTTTTCTAAACATCTCAACACCAGTGATAGTAGAAGTTAACTTCTCATCACCCATACCTACGATGTCTACTGGATCACCTGTATTGATAACACCTGATTCAATTCTACCAGTTGCTACAGTACCTCTACCTGTAATAGAGAATACGTCTTCGATTGGCATTAAGAATGGCTTATCTTGATCTCTAACTGGTAATTCAATCCAGTTATCAACAGCATCCATAAGAGCTTCTACAGTTTCAACCCATTTTGGTTCACCGTTAAGTGCACCTAGAGCAGAACCTTGAATTACTGGAGAGTTATCACCATCATATTCGTAAGAAGATAATAAATCTCTTACTTCTAATTCTACTAATTCTAATAATTCAGCATCGTCTACCATGTCAACTTTGTTCATGAAAACAACGATTCTTGGTACGTTTACCTGACGGCAAAGTAGGATGTGCTCTCTAGTTTGTGGCATTGGACCATCAGTAGCAGCAACTACTAAGATAGCTCCATCCATTTGAGCAGCACCAGTAACCATGTTTTTAACATAATCGGCGTGACCTGGACAGTCTACGTGAGCATAGTGTCTATTTACAGTTTCATACTCTACGTGAGCAGTATTAATAGTAATACCTCTTTCTTTTTCTTCTGGAGCAGAGTCAATTGAAGAGAAGTCTTTCATTTCAGCTAATCCTTTCTCAGCTAATACTTTAGTAATAGCAGCAGTAAGGGTAGTTTTACCATGGTCAACGTGACCAATAGTACCAATGTTTAAGTGTGGTTTGTTACGATTAAACGTTTCCTTTGCCATGATTTTAATATTTAATTTATTAACTATTGAAATTTTCAGTGCGCAAATATAGTGATTTTTTGAATATCAAAATCTTTTTATTAAAAAAAATTTCAACATTCAGTTTCAATACGTTTGACGCTATGATATTATCTTATTTTTGAGGGTACAAATTTAAGAATTTATTTTAAATAAAAAAGTCTCTCAAAATATTTTGAGAGACTTTTATTTTGAGCCAACTATGAGATTTGAACTCACGACCTCTTCCTTACCAAGGAAGCGCTCTACCCCTGAGCTAAGTCGGCTTGGAAAAAAAAATCACATACCGCTTATTTGGAATGTGATTTTTTTTAGAGCGGAAGACGGGGGTCGAACCCGCGACATTCAGCTTGGAAGGCTGACGCTCTACCAACTGAGCTACTTCCGCAATTTGTGTTTACAAATTATTGTTGGTAAACGGTGTGCAAATTTATAAAATTTTTCTAAACCTGCAAATTAAATTTATAAAAAAGTGGGGAGAGCAGGATTCGAACCTGCGAAGTCGTAAGACAGCAGAGTTACAGTCTGATCCATTTGGCCACTCTGGAATCTCCCCGCTTGTTTTTTTTTATAAATTATGAGCCTCCAGAGGGATTCGAACCCACGACCCCGAGATTACAAATCACGTGCTCTGGCCAACTGAGCTATGGAGGCAAAATTTGAGATTTCAAAAGAACTGTTATTCCCTTTTTGCGAGTGCAAATATAATACAGTTTTTTTGAAATCCACAAATATTTTTTAAAAAATTTTTAATTATTTTTCTATGCCATTTCTTTTTTCTTGATTAACAGTTTCTTAGCAGTATCATAACACTGGTCTAAACTTTCTTCAAAACTAGCACTTGTCTTCTTTACCACAATATCATCACCTGGAACATGTAATCTAATCTCAGCAGTCTTGTTTTCTTTTTCAGAAGAATTCTCTACTTTTAAGAAAACTTCGCACTCGATAATTTTATCATAAAAGGTTTCTAACTTATTTAATTTTTTGTCTAAATATTCTTCTAGTGGTGCATGTGGTGTTAAACCGATTGATTGTACTGTAATTTTCATAACGCTAACATTTTTTTTTAATTAAAAAAGAAAAACTAATCTTCTTTTTTATAGGCTCTGGGATGAGCCTGATTAAACACTCTTTTTAATTGCTCTATATTGCCATTCGTGTAAACTTGTGTAGAAGCTAAACTAGAATGACCTAAGATTTTTTTAACTTTAGAAATTTCTGCGCCATTATTCAAAACATGAGTAGCAAAGCTATGCCTTAAAATATGTGGACTCTTTTTTTTCTTTAAAGTTATAAGACTAAGGTAGCGATTTACCACTGAATACACAAATTTTTCGGATAGTTTTTTTCCATTCTCACGAACGAAAAAATAAATACCAGAATCTTCATTCGGCTTTCTAACCGTCAAATATACCCGCATCTGTTTTAGCAGATTTTCAGAAATGGGAACTACTCTTTGTTTATTTCCTTTTCCTTTGATAAAAATTTCAGATTTAGAAAAATCTACTTGATCTAATAAAATATTGCAAAGTTCTGTTTTTCTCATTCCAGTCTGATAAAGTGTTTCTATAATGAGTTTTTCTAATAAGTTTTCTGGTTCTTTTTCTAAAATCTCACCTAAATTTTCCATTTCTTCTTCAGAAATAGGAATTTGCTTTTCGGCATAAAATTTTAGGGAAGGTATCGTTTCTAAAGGAGAAACTTGAATTTCACCTATTTTCAGAAGATATAAATAAAAACTCCTTAAACTAGAAAGTTTACGGTTAATGCTTCTTTTTTGGATTTTTTTCTCAGAAAGTGAGACAATGAAATTACGAATGATTTTTTTATCTACCTTTTTTAAATCTTCCGTTCCTTCTGTTGCTGAAATGAACAGTAGCAAGTCTTCTAAATCTTTTTTATAACTCACCAGCGTATTCTGAGAATAGCGCTTCTCTACAGAAATATAATCTAGAAACTTGTCAATCATGAATTAATAGGTATATAAAACAAAAATCACTTCTCAAATATAAGAATTTGAAAAGTGATTTCGATATTTTTTAAAGAAAAACTAATTAAGCTTGTTCTTCTTTGCTTAATTCTCTTTGCTTATGAGCTGCTTTAAGTTTTGATTGTCTTAAAGTCACAGAAGGTTTTGTGAACTGCTGTCTAGCTCTTAAAGCTCTTACAACACCAGTTTTATCAAATTTTCTTTTATACTTCTTAAGTGCTCTGTCGATAGACTCTCCGTCTTTTACTGGAATTATTAACATATATTACATCTCATTTTGTGGTTGCAAAAGTATAAAAATTTTTAAACTCCACAAAATTTAATTATAAAAATTAAAAAATTTCTTTGTGAAGCTGTGCTTTATACAAATTTGCATAATATCCATTTTTCACCAATAGTTCTTCGTGCTTGCCTTCTTCTACTACTTTACCAGAATCCATCACGAGAATTTTGTCGGCTTTTTCTATGGTTGACAATCTATGCGCAATGATAATTGAAGTTCTGTTTTGAGTAATTTTCTCAGTAGCTTTCTGTATCAGTTTTTCACTTTCTGGGTCTATAGAAGAAGTGGCTTCGTCTAAAATCAAAATCTTAGGATCAGAAAGATAAGCTCTAAGGAAAGACAACAACTGTCTCTGACCGAGAGAAATACTGCTTCCTCTCTCGCTTACTACAAAATCATAACCTCCCGGCAATCGTTCAATAAATTCATCTACTTCTATATCTTGGGCAACTTTTTTAATTTTTTCGAGCGGAATAGTATCTCCCAAAGTAAGATTTTCATAAATACTACCATGAAAAAGGAAAACATCTTGCAGAACTACACCTACTTTGCTTCGCAAATCGTACAATTCATAATCTCTGATATCAATATCATCCAGTAAAATTTTACCTGAGTTAATATCATAAAATCTTGTAATCAACTGAATAATGGTAGATTTCCCAGCACCAGTCGCTCCAACTATTGCTACTGTTTCGCCTGGATTTACTTTGAAATCGACTCCTTTCAGAACTTCTTGCTTTTCGTCATAAGAAAATCTCACATTTTGGAATTCTATTTTTCCTTCGATATGATCTTTTTTGATGGTTCCGAGATTCGGCATCGAGTTTTCTTCGTCCATAATTCCTAAAACTCTTTCTGCACCTACCAAACCACGCTGAATATTATTAAATCTATCTGCAATCTGACGAAGCGGACGAATCAACATGTTAATATAAGAAATAAACGCAATCACTTGTCCCGGAGAAATATCTCTCGCCGTCAATGCATTATATCCTGCCACAAAAAGAATCAACCCTATAAAAACAGAAGAAATCAGTTCCACCACAGGAAAAAACAATGAAAAATAGAAAACCGTTTTCAGTAAAGCTGCTTTTAAATTGACATTAATAGAATCAAATTTCTTAAATTCTGCTTCTTGCCTATTAAAAACTTGAATGAGTGACATTCCAGAAAGTCTTTCTTGCACGAAACTGTTTTGAGTAGAGGTCCACGCTCTTTCGTCGCCAAATGCTTTTCTTAATTTTTTCTGGAAAAACCTTGTAATCACCAACATGATAGGTAAAATGGTAAGCGAAATATAACTTAGCTCAGTATTTACCTGAAACATCGCTACCAAAACGAAAACCACTTTCAAAATATCTCCGAAAACCATCAAAAATCCATCCGTATAAACCGTGGCAATGGTTTCTACATCTCCAACCGCTCTGGTAACCAAATTCCCGATAGCAGTTTTATCAAAAAAAGACGTTTTGAAATAAATGAGTTTATGATACAGCCTTTCTCTGATGTCTCTAATTACATTTTGGGCAATATAATTAGAAAGAAAAACAAGGAAAAAATTCAAAATAGTTTCTGCTACTACCAAACCAATTAAGAAATAAATATCTTTCATCAAGACGTTATTGTCTTTCAGTTTCAAGATATCAATATCTACAATTTGCTGAGTAAGAATAGGTCTATACACCGAAACTATCGCTAAAATAATAGAAATAATTAGGGCTAAAATAAACCACGTTCTAAATTTCATTCCTATGAAAAAAAGACGCTGAATGATATTGCTGGTGGTTGGTTTTTTGTTCATAATTTTTTAAAAATCGTATCCTACATCTACTAAAAATAATGCATGAGCTGGTGCAGAAGTACCTGCGACGCCCCTATTTTTAGCTTCTATCACATTTCTTAAATCGGCAGGTTTTAGTTTTCCACTGCCTATTTCTACCATTGTTCCTACAATCGCACGAACCATATTTCTGAGAAATCTATCCGCAGAGATGGTAAATTTAAGTTCATTTCCGTTTTGTTCCCAATTTGCGTGATAGATTTTACAAATATTGGTTTTATTGTCTGCTCCCACTTTTGCAAAACTCCCGAAATCTTCGTACTCAAAAAGAATTTTGCACGCTTCATTCATTTTTTCTACATCCAGAGATTTTCTCCAATGTTGCCACGCAAATTTTTCAGAAAAAGGATTTTTTTCTAGCGAAATATAATATTCATAAGTTCTATATTTTGCTGAAAATCTCGCGTGAAAATCTTCTTTTACCTTAAAAATCCTCTTTATCGCAATACTTGGCGGAAGAAAAGAATTCAGTTGATGCACTAATTTCTCAGAAATTCCTCCGTCAAAATCAAAATGTGCAAACATTTTTTTGGCGTGAACTCCAGTGTCTGTTCTTCCTGCTCCTGTAGTTTTAATTTCAGTTCGCAGAATCAAAGAAAGTGCTTTTTCTAATTCTTCTTGCACAGAAATCTCATTTGGCTGAATTTGATAGCCAAAAAACGTAGAACCATTGTAGGAAAACTCAATAAAGTAACGCAATTTTTATATTTTTGTAGAATTCAACTGCAAAAATACATTTTTTTGAAAAGAATCCTTCTACTTTCCGACACCCATTCTTATATAGATGATAGAATTTTAGAATATGCTAAAAATGCTGATGAAATTTGGCATGCTGGTGATTTTGGAAATTTAGAAGTGATAGACGAACTGAAAAAAGCAGGAACGTTACGTGGTGTTTTCGGGAATATTGATGAGGCAAAAATAAGAGCTGAATTCCCAGAAATAAATATTTTCGAATGCGAAAAAGTAAAAGTAGTGATGATTCACATTGGCGGATATCCAAATAAATATGCACCACGAGTAAAACAAATATTAAAGGGAGAAAAACCTCAAATTTTTATTTCGGGCCATTCTCACATATTAAAAGTGATGTATGACAAAGAGTTGGAAATTCTGCATCTCAATCCTGGTGCTGCCGGAAAACACGGTTGGCATAAAATGAGAACTATGCTGAGATTTGAAATCATTGGTGAGAAAATTGAAAATCTAGAAGTGGTGGAATTGGGATTAAAATAAACCATTAAGTTTCAATTAAGCAATTAAGAAATTTAAGATGAAAATTCTTCAAATTTTCAAAAACTTAATGAAACTTAATATCTCAATGAAAATCTTAATGTTTAAAAATGAAAAATTGTGAAAATAGGCGATTTGGTTTCGGTGATAGATGATGATTTGAAAGGGAAAATTTCTGCTTTCAAAGGAAATATGGTGCAAATAGAAGACGAACATGGTTTTCATTATGACATTGAAAAAAGCAAAGTCGTACTCCACAATCATAATATTTATGATGATATTTCTATCACTGCAAAAAAGGAAACCTCTACCAAAATTTCTAAAAAAAATCAAACTCAACCGCAGTCCATCGATTTACATTTCGAAAAGTTGGTCAATAATCCTCAAAATTTTGAATCTTGGGAAAGATTGATGATTCAGCGTGAAAAGCTCATTGAAAAATTAGAATATTGCCGAAGCAACAACATGAAAAAACTGAACGTTATCCACGGAATTGGAGATGGCGTTTTGCAAAATATGGTACACGAAGTTTTACAAGGTTTCGCGGGAATAGAATACGAAGACCATGATTTTTTCTATCACAGCACGGGAAATGTTTTGGTTACTTTTTTGTAGAATTAGGCAGCAATTTAAAATAACTTACCACAAATTTTCCATCCTTCACTTCACCGATGACTTCTGCTTTTTTGATTGCATTGCAGAAACCGTCATCAGCATGTGCATCTCCGTGTTCATCTATTTTAGTACCTTCTACGAAATAACCTTTTCCGTCAATTCTTACCGCTAAATCACAACCTTTTTTGTCTTTCATTTTGAACTGACATTGTCCGCAAGCTGCTTCTACAACTTGCTTCTTTTTCTCTTGAGAGAATCCAAAAGTGAAACTCAAAAGTGCAATAAATAAAACGAGATTTTTCATATTACATTAACTATCTTTCAAAAATAGTTTAAAAATCAATACCTTTGCATTTATTGGTAAAAAACTATGAAAAAACTTTCTTTACTTTTCACCAAAGATGGTTTACAATGGCACATTTCTAAAGGAAAAACAGTGCTAGAAGAAGCATTTCATTTCGTAACAGAAGAAACTTCGCCTCATTTAGTAGAAGAAAAACTAGATGATGTGTTAAAATTTGATGACTACAAAGAAATAGAAGTGATTTCTGCACTCAATCATTTTTCACTTACTCCAGATACTTTTGCAGAGCACGAATTAGGCTATAAACTGATTTCTTATAACGCTCCTGTAGACGAAGCCAACGAAGAATTGATGCTTTCTGTGAACAAAAAATTTGCGGTGCAATTTTACTACACTTTTCCAAAGCATTTTTACCAAAAAATTAAAGCAAAAAAATTACCTACGAAATTTAATTACTCTGGCGAAAAATTTTTAAATGCTTTAACTGTTAAAAACCATAAAGAAATTCATATCAACTTATATCATCATCAAGTAGAGTTTTTCGCTTTTGAAAATAAAAAAGTGATTCTTTACAACAACTTAGATGCTGATTCTGAAGTAGATTTCTTGTATTTCATCATGTTTTCTTTGAGCAAAATAAATTTTGGAACCGCAGAAACGCATTTTCATATTTATGGAGAAACTCACGAAAACGAAACCTTTATTTCAGAATTGAGAAAGTTTGTTAAAAATATTAAAGTTCATTTTGACAACGCTCCGAAAAAGAATTTTGTTCTTTCTTAAAAATCATTTATCAAAAATCAACCATGTATAGAATTATCTCTGGCAAATGGAAAGCAAAAAGAATTGCTGCGCCTAAAAATTTCGATGTAAGACCTACCACAGACTTTGCTAAAGAAGCACTTTTCAGCATTTTGGCGAATCGTCACGAAGTAGAATTTTGCTCCGTTTTAGACCTTTTTGCTGGGATTGGCTCTATCTGTTTAGAATTTTCTTCTAGAGATTGTAAAGACGTTACCGCTGTAGAAATGAATCCTAAACATGCAGCTTTCATTAATTCTACTGCTGCAGAACTAGAAATGGCGCTTCAAATTAATGTACAGCGTGGTGATGTTTTCGAATGGTTAAAGAAAAACAGAACCAAAAAAACTTTTGACATTGTTTTTGCAGATCCGCCTTTTGAATTAGAAGAAAAAAAGTACAATGAACTGATTTCTTTGGTTCTCAATAATAATTTCTTAAAAGAAAATGGAACTTTTGTTTTAGAACATCAATCTAAAATGAAATTTGAGCATCCTCAATTAATTGAAACCAGAAAATACGGAAATGTGAGTTTTTCTTTCTTTGAAGCAAATCAAAATGAGGAAACCTCTGAAGCTTAATTTTAGATTCTAAAGTTTTTTTAGCTCCAAACTAATTTTATTTCCAAAGAATTTTTTCGAAATTTTCTCGAAGTTTTTCGTAATATCTGAAAGGTAAAATTCTGTGTTTCCTTCTTCATGTTGAGGATTAAGCAGGTCATTTTTGCTCAAAATATCCCTTACATAACTCGCTACAATTTTAGGAGAATCAATGACTCTTACTCTGGTTCCGTAATATTTTTTAATCTCTTCAATCAAAAGCGGATAATGCGTACAACCTAGAATAAGGGTTTCTATATTTTTTAACTTTTTGTCGCTCAAATAGTTATAAATAATCGCGTGTGTAATTGGGTGATTTACAAAACCTTCTTCGATGGCAGGAACCAATAAAGGTGTTGCCAATTCATCTACTTGAATATATTTATTCAGTTTTCGGATAGATTTTCTGTACAAACCAGAATTTACCGTTGCTTTAGTCGCAATAACTCCTACATTTTGGTGAATCTCAAAAGCTACTTTTTCTGCAACCGGATTAATCACATCAAAAACCAAAGCCTGATTACCCACCAATTCCTTCACCTCTTGCAAAGCATTTGCTGTGGCTGTATTGCACGCAATAACGATGGCTTTACAATTATTTTCTAATAAAAATTGGGTAATCTTTAAAGAAAAACCGATAATTGCTTCTCTAGATTTTTCGCCGTAAGGTAAATGAGCAGTGTCACCGAAATAAATAAAATTTTCGTGCGGCATTAATCGTTTTATTTCTTTGGCTACGGTAAGTCCACCAACACCGGAATCAAAAATCCCTATCGGTTGTGATGATGAAAGATGAGAATAATCTGGTTTCAAAGGCTTGAAATTTTTACAAAAATACTAAAGATTTTAGATTTTTTAAAGAATAAAGAGATTAGAAGCAATTCCATCGGCTAAAAACCAATATTTTTCTGGAATTTTTAAGTGATTTTCTTCTATCACAAGAATTCCTTCTTCTAATTTTGGCTGAATGCTATTTTTAAAAATTTCTAAAATTTCGCCAGAAAATTTTTCGTTGAGCTTTCCTAAATCTACGCCCCAAATTGTTCTGAGTCCAATCATAAGCATTTCATTGTACTGGTCTTTTTCAGAAAGTTTTTCGGTTTCTTTTGGAAGAATATTTTCTGCTAAATTTTTAATATAAATGGTGTTATTAGCAACATTCCAACTGCGCTCGTTTCTACCGTTATAAGAATGTGCAGAAGGTCCGATTCCCAGATATTCTTTGTATTTCCAATACGCTGAATTATGCTTCGATTCAAAATCTTTTTTAGCAAAATTAGAGATTTCGTAGTGTATGAAACCGTTATCTTTTAAAAAATCAGACATATAATAGAACTCTTTATTTTGCTCTGTTTCTTTCGGTTCTGCGATTTTATTTTTCTTAATCCAAGCATTCAAAGCAGTTTTAGGCTCGATGGTCAATGCATAGGAAGAAACGTGAGGAACTTGCAATTCTATGGTTTTCTGAAGATTTTCTTTCCATATTTCAAAATTAGAAGTCGGCGAACCATAAATTAAATCAATACTTAAATTTTCGAAGCCAAAATCTTGTGCTCTTTTGATAGAACTTTCGGCTTCAGAAGCATTATGAGCACGATTCATGAGCTTTAAATCTTCTTCAAAAAAACTTTGAGTTCCTATAGAAAGTCGATTGATTTCGGTTTTGGCTAAATCTTTCAGAAAATTTTTATCTAAATCATCAGGATTAGCTTCTAGCGTGATTTCAATATTTTTTTCAAAGTCAAAGTACTTCAAAACCTCATCTATTAAAGATTTGATTTCATCCACAGAAAGAATAGATGGAGTTCCGCCACCGAAATACAGAGACGAAAGTGTTTTGTTTTCTAGCTCATCTTTTCTTAGAAAAATTTCTTTTTTTATTGCCAAAATCATTTCGTCTTTCTGCTTCAATGAAGTAGAAAAATGAAAATTGCAATAACTGCATTTCTGCTTGCAAAAAGGAATGTGGAGGTAAATCATTTAATTGATGATTGACGAAATAAAATCGTAATTCTAAAATTTCTTAACGATATCTAAATCCTCTTTGATTGATGAAATTAGGAATATCATAGCCTAAACTGAGCATGAAAGAATTTCCGCCGTATTCTTGAATATCAGACAATCCTAAATTATAAGAAGCTCCGAAATGGAGTTTATTAAGCTTAAATTTAATAATAGGCGACATGCTTAACTGTTGGCTTCCCACAGCACTTTTTGCAGTTCTGTAATTAATTCCCGCAGCAAAATAATCACTTTCGCCATACAATTTCATCAGAACATTGATGTCAAACATTCTAGATGAATTGGTATTCAAATTCATCATCACAGAAGGTTCTACCGAAAAACCTTCGGTAATTTGCCAGTCATATCCTGCATTAAGGTAAAATCTGGTTGGCGACGGTTCTATACCATTTACCACTGGTGTATTGTTACTCAATGGAATATCTGCAACAGAAATTCCCGCAAAAGCTCTGCTATAAGTAGCTTGTAACCCTAAATTAGCATAAGCAATGAAAATACTGTTGTTATTTTCGTAAAGCAAAGGATCATTTGGATCTTGCGCATTTACTTTAGAAACATCAAAGTTCTGATTGTAAAAATTAACTGAAGTTCCGAAAGAAAATTGGTCTTTTCTGCCATCTTCATCACTGAGTGGAACAAAGTAAGAAGCACCAATTGCAATTCCGTTTGCAGAAATTGGCCCGTTTTGGTCACGGAAAAAATAAGCGCCTATTCCTACTCTATCAAAAGCATTGGCATGAATTCCTACCGATTGTACATTGGGAGATTCATCAAATTTTGAAAATTGTTTTTGATAGTTGGCAACCAAATTTACATCATCTGTTTTACCAATATGCGCTGGATTAAAGAGAAATTCACTATCAAATAAATACTGCTGATACATAGGAATAGTTTCTTGAGCATAACTCAATCCTGAAAAAGCAGCAAAAAATGTGAATAATATTTTTTTCATGGTCGTGAATTTCTAAACGTCAAATTTAAGTAAAAAGTATGGAATTGAAAATTTCTTTGTCTTAAACCTGACCGAAAACGATTAGAATTAAGAATTTTGCAAGTAATTTCTCCATTTTTCTACCGCATCTTGCATATCTTTTGGCATCGGTGACTCAAAATACATTTCTTTTTTTGTAGTAGGATGAATGAAGCCTAAAGTATGAGCATGTAAAGCATGTCTAGGTAAAACTTCGAAGACATTTTTCACAAATTGCTTGTATTTTGGTAAGTTTACACCACGCAAAATTTGATGACCTTCATATCTTTCGTCGTTAAAAAGTGTATGACCAATATGTTTAAAATGCGCTCTAATTTGGTGAGTTCTTCCCGTTTCCAATTTACATTCTACCCAAGTCATGTATTTGAATCTTTCTAGAACTTTGTAATGTGTTACGGCATGTTTTCCTTGGCTTCCATCTTCATAAACTGCCATTTGCATTCGGTTTTTCTGATGTCTTCCGATGTGTCCTCTGATTGTTCCTTCGTCATTTTCTAAATTTCCCCAAACAAAAGCCCAATACAAACGTTTGGTTTTTCGGTCAAAAAATTGCTTGGCTAAAAAGCTCAATGCATACTCGTTTTTGGCTAAAACAATCAATCCAGAAGTGTCTTTATCAATTCTATGAACCAAGCCTACTCTATCTAAATCTGAGGTAAATCCATTTTTCTGAAAATGAAACGCAACCGCATTCACCAAAGTTCCTTGCCAATTCCCAAAACCTGGATGCACTACCATTCCTGGCTCTTTGTCTACCACCAAAACATCATCGTCTTCATAGACAATTTTAAATGGAATATCTTCAGGAATAATAACATTTTCACGAGGAGGATGCGCTAATAAGACCGAAATTTCATCTCCCGGCTTTACACGATAATTTTGCTTTACAGGATTACCATTTACGATAACGTTTCCTGCTCTACACGTTTGCGAAATCTTATTTCTAGAAGAATTTTGGCGATAAATTAAAAGAAATTTATCTATTCTCAAAGGTTCTTGTTTTTTATCCACGGTAATATTGAGATGTTCAAACAACCCTGAGTTTTCTTCGTCATTAGAATTTTCGTCTTCTAACAATAAATCTTCTTCTAAAAAATCTTCTTTTTCGCTCATATTATTCAAAAAAACTTTGCCAAAAAATTTTCGGCAAAGTTCTATAAATTATTTTAATTTCTAAAAAAACTACTCTACAATTACCTTTTTTGCAGGTTTTTCTTCTGCTGGTTTTGTTTCCGCAGGTTTTGTATTATTTGTATTGGTAGTGGTTTTAGGTTTTTCTACAGGTGGTTTTGGTGTAGTATTTACTGGCTCCTCACTTGGAACTGGTATAAACTCATTATCAGAAGGTTCTGGCATGGTATTAATATCCGTAGTTCTATAAATACTATTCAGTTTTTGGATTTTAGACTGCATTTCGGCAGGTGTTTTTTTACTTGCCCACAAATCTATTTGCATTCCTTGATCCCTTACAGAACCACTTGCTGGATCTTGATAGTAAATAATATCAGAATCATCACTTAATCCATCTTCATGTTCTACCAATCCTACTTCAAAGTAATTTTGAGCAATAATTGCTTTCGCTTCTGCCACAGTTCTTCCTACCAAATTAGGTATCACCACATTTCTCATCGGTCCAGAACCAATGACTAAATCTAGAGTAGAATACATCGGTACTTTTTCTCCCGGTTTGATCACTCTGCCATTAAACATCATTCTAATGACTGCATCTTTCTGAATATTAGGCTCATAAATAGTATCTCCTACTTTTAAACCTAACAAGTCAAACTTCCTGAAAGCCAAATACTTATATCTATCTAAAACATCTGGAACCGCAACTGGTGCATAAGTTTTAGGATTTACTTTTAATACAATAGTTCTTCCATCTTTAACTCTAGAACCAGGTGATGGATAAATTTGCAGAACTTGATAAGGTTTAAATTTTGGATCGTATTTAAAACTATCTACTTCATATTCTAAGCCTTGGTCATCTAGAACCTCTATTGCTTGGTGTACCTTCATGTTAACAACATTCGGAACCTGAATTTCTTCACCGTGATTGGTGTGAAATTCTAGCCATCGAAAGGTAAGCCAAACTACTCCTACAAAAATTACAAGTGCTACTATTAAGTTTACAAAAACTTTCCAGTGGAAAAAAGATCGAAGCATAAATTTTTTATTTATTCGAAATATAAACGCAAATATAAATATAAAATTATGAAATATTTAAGTTGAAAAATAATTACATTTGCGTTTATTAGTTTTTTAAAAAGTATGAGCAAGAAAAATGTAGCCGTAGTAATGGGTGGCTTCTCTGATGAATACAAGGTTTCTCTGAAAAGCGGCCAATTGATTTATGACTCTCTAGACAGAGATTTATATAATGTTTATAAAGTAGTAGTTCTAAAAGAAGAATGGTACTTTTTAAACGAAAATGAAGAAAAACTTCCCATTAACAAAGGAGATTTTTCGGTAACGCTTTCAGACGGAGCAATTTTAAAATTTGACGTTTGTTTCAACATTATTCACGGAGCACCTGGCGAAAATGGTGAATTACAAGGCTATTGGAATGCTATTGGTCAAAAATATACAGGCTGTGATTTCTACAAAAGCGCTCTTACTTTCAACAAAAAAGATACTCTTGCCGTTTTAGCAAAATATGGAATTCCTTCTGCAAAAAGTTTTTACCTGAGAAAAGGAGAAAATATTAATGAAGACAAAATTGTAGAAGAATTAGGCCTTCCATTATTTGTAAAACCAAATCAAAGTGGCTCTTCATTAGGAATTTCTAAAGTAAAAGAAAAGTCTGAATTGGCGGCAGCAATAGAATTTGCCTTCAAAGAAGATGATGAAATTTTAATAGAATCTTTCTTAAACGGAATGGAAGTTTCTGTAGGTGTTATCGATTACAAAGGAGAAACCATTGTTTTGGGAATTACAGAAATTGTTCCACACAAAGAGTTTTTCGATTACGAAGCAAAATATGAAGGCGCTTCCGAAGAAATTACACCAGCAAGATTAGACGAAGAAACCAGATACAAAGTAGAAAAAATCGCAAAACATGCGTATGAATCTTTGGGAATGAGCGGTTTTTCTAGAAGTGAATACATCATTATGGATGGAACGCCTTACATGCTAGAAATGAATACCAATCCTGGATTTTCGCCAGCTTCTATTTTACCTCAACAAGCAAAAATTTACGGAATTTCCATCAAAGACCTTTGTGGAAACGAAGTAGAAAAAGCACTTAAAAAGTAAATTGCAATCTGCTGTCGGCATTTGGCTTTCAGCAAAAAATTATAAAAAACAATAGCAGAAGGCAGATTGCTGACTGCAGAAAGCTTAAAAAAATGAAAATCGCTGTATTTCCAGGATCTTTTGACCCGATTACTTTAGGACATCTTGACATTATTGAAAGAGCTGTTCCTCTGTTTGATAAACTCATCATCGCTATCGGACAGAATTCTCAGAAAAAATATATGTTTCCGCTAGAAAAACGCATGGAATTTATTCAAAAATCTGTAGCGCATTTCCCCAATGTAGAAGTAGATTATTTTGAAGGATTAACCATCGATTATTGCATCAAAAAAGAAGCTCAATTTATTCTGAGAGGTCTTAGAAATCCTGCCGATTTTGAATTTGAAAAAGCAATTGCTCATACTAACAGAACTTTGGCGAGAAGAAAATTAGAAACTGTTTTCTTACTTACCTCTTCTGGTAAATCATTTATCAGCAGCAGCATTGTAAGAGAAATTATTTCTAACAAAGGAGAATATCAATTATTTGTTCCTGATGCAGTGAGAGTTTAGATTTTTTTAATTTTCACTCGATTTTTTAAACCTTTTTCAACCCATGCTTCCAGATTTTACCTTTTTAATAGAAGTCCTTGGTACGATATCTTTTGCGATGTCGGGAAGTTTTGCGGCTATGCAAAAGCGTTTCGATCCTTTTGGCGTTCTTATTATTGCATTTGTTACGTCTGTAGGTGGCGGAACCGTAAGAGACCTATTATTAGATGTACCGGTTTTTTGGATGCACGATTTATTAGCCGTGAGTTTGATTTTTTTCACTGCTATTTTTACGATGATATTCAAATTAATTGAGAGAAAATTTCAGGTAACGCTATTCATTTTTGATAGTCTTGGATTGGGCCTTTTTACAATTATTGGAGTTCAAAAAGGATTAAACGCAGACTTACATCCCGTTATTGGAGTCGTTTTAGGCACAATTACTGGTTGTTTTGGTGGAATTATCCGAGATATTTTGCTAAACAGAATTCCTTTGATTTTCAGAAAAGAAATTTATGCGACTGCAGCAATTGTAGGTGGAATAGTCTACATCCTTCTGAGAAATTTCAGTGGTTTATCAGAAGAAATTAATCAAATCTTAACCATTCTTCTTATTGTAAGCATTAGAACTCTTGCTGTAAAATACCATTGGCAAATGCCAAAATTCTACGGAAATTTTAATGATGCAGAAATGTAGAAAAAGATGGAGGTTGGAAGTCGGAAGTAAAGTTCATATCTCGCAACTCTTTGAAGGACAAGATAAACCATAAAAAAACTCCTGAAAGATTTCTCAGAAGTTTTATTTATAATATGCCAATTTCTTGGCTCTTTTTACTTTTAACTCGGCTCTTTAGAAAAATTTTCCTCTGTGTCTCATTTGTGGATTATGCATGTGTTTTTGCATAGAAGGCATTTTCAATTGATCTTTCATCATTTTTATTTGATCCGCCATCATACCTTGATCGTCTAATCTTTTGGCTTCTTCTAATAATTTTTGAGCTTCTGCTTTTCTTCCTTTAGAAAGTGCTGCTGCAGCTATATTTAAGGTAGCCATTGCTCTATCATGCTTCATATTTAATCCGTATTCTAAAGCTTTTTTCATTAATGGTTCTACTTTTGCAGGATGTTCTTGCGCTAGAGTTAACCCTTGTAAATAATGAAAATAGCCATATTGTGATTTGTGCAACTGAGATTGGTAGTTTTTAATGTAAGTTAACCAATGCGCAGCTTTTACAAAATTCTGTTTTCTCATTTGCCAAAAAGCCAATAAGATGTATTCATTTTTGAAAAATAGTAAAATAGGACTCAGCGAAAAGAATATTACTACAATTCCCCATCCTATTTGACGGTTCATCATCAGGTAAACTCCCGCAGCAATCATTAAGCCAGCAATTAAAAATTTTATGTACTTATTCATCTCTTAAAATTAAGTGTGCAAATATAAAAATTAGATGTTAGATTTCAGACATTAGACGCTAGTCTTTTTTGTAAAAGTTTGAAAACAAAAATCATATTGATTTTTTTCGTCTTTTTCATGACAAGTTTCTTGAGTTTTCTGCCAAATTTTCCCTTCTATTTTTGGGAAATAAGTATCAGCATCTAAAGTAGCATCTACCAAAGTAATCTCTAATTGGTCTGCCAAATCTATCGTTTGTTCATAAATAGTACCTCCACCAATCACAAAAACATTTTCGTCTATTTTTTTGGCAAATTTCAATGCTTCTTTAATACTTCCTACGATAAGAATTCCTTCTTCAAACCAATCATTTTTTCTACTAATCACAATATTTGTACGATTAGGAAGCGGTTTACCAATACTTTCGTATGTTTTTCTGCCCATAATAATTGGGTGACCACTCGTAAGTTCTTTAAAATGTTTTAAATCTTTAGGTAAATGCCAAAGCAACTGGTTATCAACACCAATTTCTCTGTTTTTTCCCATTGCTACTACTATTGTAATCATTTCAAGGTATATTTTACAAAATTAGCATAATATTTGTATATTTGGTTCACTGAATCACTTAATACACAATTAAAAAAAATTAAACTATGAACAACAAAGGATGTTTTGGCATTGGAACAATAGGTTTGGTGCTGATAGGCGTAATCGCATTGGTAATATTTTGGGGAATAGGCATTAGAAATGGTTTTGTAGGAAGCGAACAAAACGTAAACGAAAAATGGGCTAATGTAGAAACCGTTTACCAAAAAAGAGCAAACCTTATTCCTAACCTAGAAAGAACCGTAAAATCTTATGCTAAATTCGAGCAAGAAACTTTAACCAAAGTAATCGAAGCACGTTCTAAAGCAACTCAAGTAACCATCGACCCAACTAATATGACCGAAGCTGATTTGGCAAAATTCCAAGCAGCACAAGGTGAATTATCTGGTGCTTTGAGCAGATTAATGGCAGTGGTAGAACAATATCCTAATCTAAAAGCTGACCAACAATTTATAGATTTCCAAAGAGAATATACCGCGATAGAAAACAGTATAAGAGCGGAAACCGTAAACTATAACGCTGCGGTGAAAGAATACAATACTTCTATTAAAGTTTTCCCGAATAACATCATCGCAAATTTCTCTAATTTCAAAGAAAAACCTTTATTTAAAGCAGATGCAGGTGCTGAAAAAGCTCCTGAAGTTTTCACTGAATAATGAGTAATTTTTTAAATAATATTCAAATGGCTTCCCTTGTGGAAGCCATTCAACAAGCGGAAGACCATTCTACCGGAGAAATTCGTGTGCATATAGACCAAAACTCAGATGATAATAATGCCAAAATTGCTTTTGACGTTTTTAAATCTCTGGGAATGGACAAAACCAAAGAAAGAAATGCCGTACTTTTTCATGTAAATTTTGAACAAAAATACTTAACCATTATTGGCGACAAAGGTATTCATGAAAAAGTGCATCAAAAATTTTGGAATGATTTGCATGACAAAATAACCTCAGCTTTCTCTCAAGGTCAATATTTCGAAGGTTTGCGAGATGCTATTTTAGAAACCGGATTAGAATTGAAAAAATTCTTCCCTATTGACGGAGAAAATCACAATGAATTACCTAATGAAATTACATTCTCTTAAAAATTTCTTCGTTTTAGTTTTATTGAGCTGTTATAGTTTTATTTCGGCGCAATATAACGTTCCAGAACCTCCCAGTAAAATTTATCCTGTCTATGACGAAGTAGGATTACTGAATGCTACGGAAACAGAAGAAATCAACCAAAAACTCATCAAATTTGCAGATTCTTCTTCTACAGAAATTCTGGTAGTCATCATTCCTACGACGAATGGAGAAGATGTAAATTTTGTAGCGACACAATGGGGAGAAAAATGGAAAATCGGAGAAAAAGAACAAGATAACGGCGTTGTTTTCCTTATTGCAACCGAAGACAGAAAAATGTCTATTCAGCAAGGTCGTGGTGTAGAGCAATATCTTACCGCTTCTGTTTCTGGGCAAATTCTTGATTATTTGGTCACTCCAAATTTCAAAAAAGGGCAATGGTTTGAAGGAATAAATGCTGGAACTTCTGCAATAATGGATGCTGTAAGAGGTAAATTTAAACCGCTTTCTGAATCAGAACCTCAACCGATTGATATTTCCCTGAAACACATTCTAATTTTCGCACTTATTCTGTTCTTCATTATTTATATTTTGTCAAAAAGCAATAATGGTGGAGGTTTTGGCAATGACGATGGAGATGTGATTCTTACCAGAAGAGGAAGAAGAGTCTATCCAGGTGGTTTCTTCCCAGGAAGTTTTGGAGGTGGTTTCGGTGGCGGAAGTTCAGGCGGTGGATTTGGAGGTTTCGGTGGTGGCGGAAGTTTTGGCGGAGGTGGCGCTTCTGGAGGTTGGTAGAAAAAATATCAAAGTCCAAAGTTAGAAGTTAGAAGATTACAAAATAAAAATTCATTAAATTTTTCAAACAAAATAAAAAGCAACTCAAAATGGAGTTGCTTTTTCGGTTTAATAAAATTGGAATATGAAGAAAAATGAATTTTAATTTACATTTACGCTTCCACTGCTGCTTTCAGAAGAAGAAATAACAGGATTTCTCAGTTTTTTAAGATTTACATCTCCACTAGAAGAAGCTTGTGCTGAAGCTTTTTGAGAAACCATCGCAGAAATACTTCCTGAAGAGGAAGCGTGAAACTCTCCTTCTTTTACTTCTAAATTTCTCCCGTTAAAATCACCAGAAGAACTCGCGTGAATGCTACCGTGTTGCACTTTTCCATCTACAGAAAAATCGCCACTAGAAGAAACTTCGAAACGAGCATAATCTGCCCAAACTTTTCCAGAAAAACTACCACTACTTCCTACAGAAATATCCAATTGATTGGCTTCTAAATGTCCGTCAACGTCCGCAGAGCTGGAAACATCTACTTTCAGTTTATCTTGCATAAAAGTATCTTTCACCTTTACAGAAGCACTAGAATTCGCTTTCAATTCCTCAAAATCTTTAGCATAAACAACGGCTTTTACTCTTTCTGTAGAAATAGGATTTCTATAATCAGAATCTACATAAATTCTTACGTTTTGTCCGTTTTGTTCTACTTTCACAAATTCTAAAATATCTGAAGGCGCAGAAATAACTACTTTTTCTACATCAGATTTCACAATATCAGCATGAATAGAAGTAGAAACTTCTATGCTATTGAAATCTCCCGAAAATACTTTTTCAGTCATCGGTCCATTTCCTTTTTTGCCTGTGAAAATATCACCAATGCTTCCATCATCAGATTTCACATTGATACAAGAAGCTAATGATAAGCTTAAAAGAAAGACAGGAATCGTTTTTTTCATGATTAATATTTTAATAATTAGACGTTTAGATTTATTTTTTGTTACAAAATTGCTTTTAGAAGAATAATGAATCACTTTCTACAAATTTTGTATCTTTAACCCTATAAATATTCAACAATTTAACAATGAAAAATATTACATCAATTTTGCTGATGTCTGCATTAGGTTTCAGCATTTCTTGTTCTACCATGAAAGAAAATACCACAAAAATTGATGATACTGCTGTTTTAAACAATCCTTTTTATAAGAAAAGTACATTGCAGTATCAGGCTCCAGTATTTGACAAAATTAAAGACGAACATTTTGCTCCAGCTTTTGACTATGGTTTAAAAGTAAACGAAGCAGAAATTGCTGCAATCGTTAACAACAAAGAAGCAGCAACATTTGAAAACACCATTTTGGCACTTGAAAAAAGCGGTGAAGTACTGAAACGCGCACAAATTGTTTTCTACAACCTTACTGGTTCTAATACCAATCCTACTCTACAGAAAATAGAAGAACAATACGCTCCCATTTTTGCATCTCATGCAGATAAAATTTATTTAAATTCTGCACTTTATAACAGAATTAAAGCCATTAAAACAGATGGTTTAGATGCAGAAGACCAAAGATTGTTAGAAGTGTACGAGCAACGTTTTGAATTGGCTGGTGCTAATCTTTCTGATGCTGACAAAGAGCAAATGAAAAAAATAAATGCAGAATTGGCAACACTTTCTACTCAGTTTTCTAGTAAATTACTTGAAGCGAGAAAAAAAGGAGCTGTTTTAATTTCAGATGTTAAGGAATTAGACGGATTATCTGCTGATGAAATCGCTGCTGCTGCTACAGATGCTAAAAATGCTGGTTATGAAGGCAAATATCTTTTGACTTTGCTCAATACCACGCAACAACCGCTTCTTCAAAATCTTAAAAACAGAGCGACCAGAGAAAAATTATTCAAAGCTTCTTGGTACAGAGCAGAAAAAGGAGATGAAAATGATACAAGAACGATTCTCGAAAGACAAGCGAAACTGAGAATGGAGAAAGCGCATCTTATGGGAAAATCTTCTTACGCTGAACTGAATTTGGTAGACCAAATGGCAAAAAAACCAGAAAACGCAATGAATCTTCTTTACCAATTAGGAAAACCTGCAGTAGAGCAAGCGAAAAGAGAAATTGTAGATATCCAAGCGCTAATTGATGCTCAAAAAGGCGGCTTCGAACTCGCACCTTGGGATTGGAATTTCTATGCAGAACAAGTGCGTAAAGCAAAATTTGATTTAGACGAAAACCAAATCAAACCTTATTTTGAAGTGTCTACCGTTTTAGAAAAAGGCGTTTTCTATGCTGCAGAAAAATTCTACGGAATTACCTTTAAAGAAAGAAAAGATTTACCAGTTTATCATCCAGATGTAGTAGCTTATGAAGTTTTTGATAGAGACGGAAAATCTTTAGCGATTTATTACTTAGATTTTTATACCAGAGATAATAAAAATGGTGGCGCTTGGATGAGCAACTTCGTAGAACAATCATTCATGACGGGAACTAAACCTGTAATTGTAAATGTTTTCAACTACCAAAAACCAGCTCCAGGAAAACCTTCATTAATTTCTTATGATGATGTTTCTACCATGTTCCACGAATTTGGGCACACTTTACATGGACTTTTTGCCAACCAAAAATACATTACCATTTCTGGAACCAATGTTCCTAGAGATTTTGTAGAATTCCCTTCTCAAATCAATGAATTTTTTGCTCTTGAACCTTCAGTTCTCAAAAATTATGCGCTACACTACGAAACCAAAGAACCAATGCCTCAAACTTTGGTAGATAAAATTAAAAAAGCGGCTACTTTTAACCAAGGTTATGCCACTACAGAATTGGTTTCTGCGGCAACATTAGATATGGCTTGGCATTCTGTAAAATCTGAAGCTGAAATAAAACCTACTTTAGATTTCGAAAAAGAAGTCTTAACCAAATACGGATTTACTTTACCACAAGTTCCGCCAAGATATCATTCTCCTTATTTTGCTCACATTTGGGGAGGCGGTTATTCTGCAGGCTATTACGCTTATATGTGGAGCGATGTTCTGAATGCAGATGCGTGGAAATGGATTACGGACAATGGTGGAATGACCAGAGAAAACGGCGATCGTTTCAGAAAATATATTCTATCTGTAGGAAATTCTGTAGACTTGAATCAAGCGTTCAAAGATTTTACAGGAAGAACTCCAGACATTAAACCACTTTTACAAAACAAAGGATTTGTGAAATAGATAAAATGTGAATTTTACTTCGCAAGTCAATAGTGAATAAAAAAACCGCAGAAGTCGTTTCTGCGGTTTTTTATTTATTTTTTCTCCTGTTCTTGATGTCTTTCAGGATGTCTTTTCTTTTGGTCTTCTTGAATTTTTTCTAAAACTTCGGTTTTCATAATCATCAAATGATTACTTTTTGCATTCCAAAGGCTGGTATATTTTTTAGAAACCACGGTATAACTTTCCCAATTGGTGAATTTTTGGTAGAGCATCAGTGTACAAATATCGGTAGGTGTAATAAATGGCCAATCTTCTAAAACATGAGAATGAACTCCGCTTACTGTTTTGCCAATTTTTTCATCATAAATTTTAAAAGAAAGCAAACTGTTATGTAGTTTTTGTACTTTTTTAATGCTATTATCTTTGTTAAAATCAATTAAATAATCGTTTCCAAAAAGCACTAAATTATTGAGATTAGTTCCACTCAAAAAATACACTTTTTTTTCTTTATTTTTATTGATTATCGGAACAATATTATAATTTACATTATTGTAAAATTTAAAAATGGTATCTGTTTTTAATCTTTCCTGAGCTGCTTTTCTGATGGTAAAATATTCTTTTTCCACCTCAGTAAAATCTCTTACAGACAAATCTAATTTAGAATTCCTTGGTTCATAACTTGTAGGAAAAGAAATGGTTCCTATCACTTTATTTTCTTTGGAATAAAATACACAGGTCGGCACTTCATCATCTTTAATGTAAGAGAAATAACCACCTACGTTATCTCTTTCTTTATAGTTTTCAATAAAAACATCGGTTCCATACCAACTTGCCATTTCACTTCTGTAAAGCTGAATGCCTTCGTCTTTTATTTCTTGTGCAATTTTTTCAAGATTTTGAGCTGACAGTTGAATACTGAACATCACGAACAGTAAAAGGTAAAAAGTTTTAATTTTCATGGTTTTAATTTTATTCAAAAATAATGAATATATCTTTTGTTTCCCTTAAAAACTATTCTCATCATATAAGTTTTCAAAATTTTAAAAATTAAAATTTTTAGATTTGTGACATGAACAAATTCCAACTACACTTGTTTCTGTTTTTTAAAATCCCAATTTCTTGGATTGCAGGAGTGCGTCTAAAAGAAATGAATGATGAAATCTGCATCACCAAAGTGAAATTCAGTTGGCTGAACCAAAATCCTTTCAATTCTATGTTTTGGGCAGTTCAAGGAATGGCTGCAGAGTTTTCCACAGGGTTTCTTTGCGCCGAAAAAATTAGAAAATCTGGGAAAAAAATCTCCATGTTGGTGGTTCATAACCAAGCTGAATTTACCAAAAAAGCAGTGGGTAGAGTTGCTTTTTCTTGTCATCAAGGAAAAGAATTGGATGCTGTTTTACAAAAAGCTATAGAAACTGGAGAAGGGCAAAGATTAACCATGTTTTCTGAAGGAAAAGACCAAAAAGGCGATTTGGTTTCTAAATTTGCTTTTACCTGGAGTTTTAAAGTGAAAAACTAGAGAAACTATTGCTGATAAAGCAGATTTAGCAGATAAAATCAGCATAATCAGCCAAATTTGTGACAGGAATAAACCTATTCAAAATCATTTATTTAAAAACGAAAGGTTTGTTTTTTTTCACTAATTTAGTTTTCTAAAACTAAAAACCATTTTCTATGCTGCTGGATTTACTGTTCCCGAACAGATGTCTACATTGCAATACCATCATTTCAAAAGACGAATTGGTTTGCCATGTATGTTTCCCTCAAATTAAGTTTTCTCATTTTAATTTCTACGAAGAAAATCCTCTGAAACAGAGATGTAAGCTTTTATTTCCCGTGAAAAATGCTTATGCTGTAATGGAATTTCAAGAAGAAGCATTGAGCCAAAAAATCATTCACCAACTAAAATATCGTTCTCAGGAAAAAGTTGGAAAAATCATGGCTGAATGGACTTTGGAAAGAATTTATCTTTCGGAAAAACCAGATGTTTTAATTACGGTTCCGCTTCATCCTAAAAAATTAAAAAAACGAGGTTATAATCAGTTGCATGTTTTTGCAGACACGCTTTCTAAAAATTGGGAAATCCCACATCATAAAGAAGCGCTCAAAAGAAATTCTTACCAAAAAGCACAAGCCCAAAAAGACAAATCTCACCGTGCCGAAACGAAATACGATTTCTCGCTCACCGAAGAAATTTCTGGGAAACATGTTTTGTTAATAGACGATGTTTTCACCACGGGAAATACAATAAGCGCCATTGCTTGGGAAATTCTGAAAAATCCAAAGAATGAAGTTAGCGTTTTGGTGATGGCTTTTGATTCGTAGTGATTATCTCTGCAATTTTTGTCCGTAAGACAAATCTCCAGCATCTCCTAATCCTGGAGAAATATAACCTTTTGACGTAAGATTTTCATCGATGGCTCCTACCCAAATATGCGCATCTGGAAATGCATTGGAAAGTGTTTCTACGCCTTGTTTACTTGCAATAACGGCTACAATGTGGAGTTGAGAAGGTGTTCCGTGGTTTAATAAATCTTTCAGCGCTTCAATTAAACTCGCTCCTGTTGCTAACATGGGATCTGCTACGATTAATGGTCTTCCGTCTACACTAGGACAAGTAAGATAATCTTGTTTGATAGAGAAATAATCATTGGCATCGTGTTTTCTGTAAGCGGCAACAAAACCACAGTCTGCTTTGTCAAAATAATTAAGAATTCCTTCAAAAAGAGGAACTCCTGCTCTCAAAATAGTCGTAACTACAGGTTGAACTGCAATTTCTTTAACCATAATTTTGTCTAATGGAGTAGAAATTTCTATTTCTTTGAATTCTAAACCTTTAGAAATTTCAAAAGCTGCAATTTCGCCGATTCTTTCCATGCTTTTACGGAAATTGGCTCTATTGTTTTGGGTTTCTACGTTTCTTAGTTCGTTGATCCAAGAATTGACTAATGAGAAATTTTGAGAAAGAACAGTTACCATGTGGATGTGAGGATTTATTAAAAATAATTTTTACAAATTTATTGATATTTTTTATGTGATTGAAATGATTTTGAACATCAATTTCATTTTGAATGAAAAAACCCTTTCAGAATAGAACATTCTAAAAGGGCTTAATCATTTATTTTTGTCTGAAATATACATCAATAGGAACTCCTGTAAAATCAAATTGCTTACGCAATTGGTTTTCGATGAATCTTCTGTATGGTTCTTTCACATACTGAGGTAGATTACAGAAAAACGCAAATTGCGGAACTGGAGTTGGCAATTGGGTAATATATTTAATTTTCACATATTTACCTTTGATTGCAGGTGGTGGAGTTTGCTCAATGATCGGCAATAAAATTTCGTTAAGCTTAGAAGTTTTGATTCTTTTCTTACGATTTTCATAAACCATCATGGCAGTTTCTACCGCTTTTAAGATTCTCTGTTTCGTCAATGCAGAAACAAAAAGAATAGGAACGTCATTAAACTGAGCGATTTTTTCTTTGATTTTATTCTCAAAATCTCTCATGGTATTGGTTTCTTTTTCTACCAAATCCCACTTATTCACTACAATTACGATTCCTTTTCTATTTTTTTGAGCCAAAGAAAAGATATTCATATCCTGAGATTCCCAACCTAAAGTAGCATCTACCATGATAATCACCACATCAGAATGCTCAATGGCTCTAATAGATCGCATTACTGAATAGAATTCTAAGTCTTCAGAAACTTTAGACTTCCTACGCATTCCGGCAGTATCTACCAACACAAATTCGTGCCCGAATTTATTATATAACGTTTCGATGGAATCTCTAGTTGTACCAGCAATATCAGTAACAATGTTTCTATTATCATCCAAAAGTGCATTGGTAAGCGTAGACTTTCCCACGTTTGGTCTTCCTGCAATGGTAATTTTAGGTAAACCTTCGAAAGGATCTTTATATTCTGTAGTTGGGAAATCTGCAACTAGGTCATCTAACAATTCACCCGTTCCAGAACCTGTAGCTGAAGAAAGCGTATAATATTTTTCTACTCCTAACTGATAAAATTCTGTAGCAGCAAGCATTTCTTTAGCAGAGTCTACTTTGTTTACCACTAAATATAGAGGTTTATTGGCTTTTCTCAAAAGATTATAGATTTCGTGGTCTATATCTTGAAGTCCTTCTTCTACGTTTACCATAAAAATGATAGAAGTGGCTTCATCTACTGCCAACTGAACTTGTTTACGGATTTCTTCTTCGAAGATATCATCACTACCTACATCATAACCACCAGTATCTATTACGGTAAAGTCTACTCCATTCCAGTCAGATTTACCATAATGACGGTCTCTGGTTACACCAGCTGTAGAATCTACAATAGCTTCTCTTCTCTCTAATAAACGATTAAATAATGTGGATTTTCCTACGTTGGGACGACCAACGATTGCTACGATATTACTCATAAAAATTGTATTAATAATCCTTAAAATTTTAGAAACTAGGATTAAGTTATTAATTAGGTATCTCCCACCTTGGGAGCCTTAAAATTTTTGCAAAGATAAGATTTATATTTATTTATAACGAGTATAAATTTCACATCCATTGCATAAATATCAGAAAATCAATTATTATATAGATATTTTTTGTATTTTTGCCTCAGGTTCTAAAAACACAAATGAAGAAAAAATTGAAGAAACTTTACTTAGATAAATGTTCTTCGGGATTACTATTCCCCAAATCTTTTCTTAATGCTTCTAGCATTAAGATATTTTATGTTTTTATATACTTTCTTTCTATTGGTTTTTCCACACAAATGTCTGCTCAGGAATCAATCATTACTGGGTTAGAAAATATTCATATTTCAGAAGGAGCTACCATTATAACAGAACATACTGATAATAAAATTACAGTAATTACTTCTTCATCCACAAAAACTTACTCACAAGAAGAAAAATTCCTAATCACCAAAATTGATGTTAACCAAAACAAAAAAAAGGTTTACACGAAGAAAAATATAGCAAAAAAAGCAAAAGGTAATTCGTTAAAAAAGTTCGAAAACATTAAAAACTCTGCTTTATTTTGCAATACAAACTCAGAATCTAGCAGTTCTTTTGAAATAACAATCATACTCCAAAAGCAATGTACCAAAAGGTCTAATAATGGAAATGAATCTTTATTAAAACCAGAAAACAGCTGGAAAATAGCTTTAGTTAATTACCAGACTAAAGAAAACATTCTATATCTCTTTTATCTTTCTAAAAACGTTGACGATTTCCTTTTTGCGAGACCACCGCCGCAGATTTAATTGATCATACGTTTTTTACTAGATATTCTCTTTGGGAATAATTTTCCAAGGCGAATTATATATTTATTAATAATAATCTTTTATGAAAAAATTTAATCTATTTTTAATTATAGTGGCTTTTTTATTGGGTAATCACTTTCTTTTTTCTCAAGCTGTTGACAGACTTTATTTATCATCGGCGTCTACTGGTAGAGTTTATGATATAACATCATTAACAGGTGGAGCTTTGCCAACTCCTATAACAATACCTAATTCAAGTGGAACACCTTTAAATATAAGCAACTTAGCTGTTGGTTATGATCAGCCTGGCGGGAATCCATCAACACTTGTTTTCATTAATTCTAATACTGCAGCAGGTTCTACATTGTTTAAAAATGGAACTGCTATATCTGGAACTACTATTCCTGGTGTAGTAATTGGAGGGATAGCAACCAATAACGTTCCAGGTGCTTATTTTGGAAATGTTTATGGTTTTCAATCTAATACTAAGACTATTTATCCAATTTATCCATCCGGAACTGCTATACCTATTACCAGTACAGATACTGACTGGAATAATGGAACTATGTTTGGAACCGATACATTCTTTGATTATCAGAATAATATATACATGTTTGTGAATAATGGCACAGCAAGATATCTTTTCAAAATTTCTCTTGCTACGGGGGTTGCTGAAAAGGCAATCTCGGCTCCTATCTCAGGTAGTGCGAGTTTTGCAAATTTACCTACATCAAGAGGGATTCAGGGGATGGCGTATTTGCAGGGTTTTGTATATATTGCAAGTGTCAATAATAATAATAATAATATTGAAATCCGTAGAATTAATATCAATGATGGTACTTCAATATTAGCAGCTACTTATACTAGTCCCTCTGTTGCTAATCTCGATTTAGCTACAGTTCCTTATTATGCCCCTTTTACATTAACTTGTAGTGGTATTACGCAAAGCCCTACAACACCATTTGTTGAAGGTGTTGCAAGCAATGGTGTAAGATCTCTTAATATTCCAATTACTAATGTTTATGGACCTGGGACATATACTATCAATATAACAGGAGAAAATTTCAATAGCTCATCAACAGTTAATATTACATCTTCAACAACCTCTATAAATGTCCCTCTAGTATATGATGGAGGAGGAAGTTCTGGAACGAGAACACTTTCTGTCAATTTGAACGGAAGCTCAACTGCTTGTAGTGTAAATGTTGTGGTAGAAAAAGATACTGATAAAGATACTATTCCTGATTATTTAGATCTTGACGATGACAATGATGGAATTTTAGATACAACAGAAGGGCAGTGTATTAATACATCTAATCCTTCAACTGATGGGTTTGATTCTCCTTTGGTAGCAACCGTTAACGGGAATAATATTCAGAGTGTCAATCCATACAATGGATGGGGCGCAGAGACAGGAGGAGCTAACGCATTTAATGTAATAAGAGTAGACGGAGCAGGCTACTCTAGTGGGCCAGATGTTGCACAATCAGGTACGCAATATATTGATATAAATGCCTCTAGTGCTTATGTTTATAAAGATATTATCCTTACTACCCCAACTGTATTTTCTGCTTCTGCTTGGTTTGCAAACAGAGAATCTTCTAATGGAGGTTATGCACCATGGTCTACCAAAATAGAAATTAGAAACGAAACAACAGGGATAACTGTTGCACAAGGAAATACTATCAACTTCACATCTAGTATTTCGGATGAAATTTGGAACAATAGCTCTATTAATTCAGTTGCTTTGCCAGCAGGAACTTATAGAATAAGAATGTTTGTAGGAGATTTTGGACACCTAGACTCAATTTCATATTGTTTCTCTAAAGATACTGACGGAGATGGAACACCTGACCATTTAGACTTAGATTCAGACAATGATGGTTGTGCAGATGCTCTTGAAGGAGACGAAAACGTTATTGCTTCTCAACTTACATCTAATAGAATCTCAGGAACTGTAGATGCTAATGGCGTTCCAAATTTGGTAAATGCTGGAGGTGCTGCAGATATTGGTTCTGACCAAGGACAAGGCATAGGAGAAGCATATAATGCTGCAATTCAATCAGGTTGCTTCTGTTACAAACCTGCTCAAACTACGGGAACAGCATTAGATACCAATCATGGAATTACAGCTCTTGGTAGAGCTGGAGATGATAACAGCAATTGGCCTATGGTTAGAAAAGGAGCTTGGACAGTACTAGAAGCCAAAACCAAAGGTTTCGTAGTCAATAGACTTACAGATGCTCAAATCGCTGCTATTCCTAGTGCTGACCTAAGAGAAGGAATGATGGTATACAACATTACCCAAGACTGTCTCCAAATAAATATTGATGGAACAGCTACTGGATGGAAATGTTTCAATAATCAAACTTGTCCTGATTAATTTTTAAAATTTGAGATAACATGAAAAATATATTTTTAACATTAACCTTATTTTTTGCTACCGCTCTTTCGGCTCAAGTAGCAATAGGAAAAACTTCAATTTCTTCCCCAGCAGTATCATTAGAATTTTATGATAATGCAGATAACACCAGAGGAATTATTCTTCCATGGGTTACCAATACAGCAGCTGTAACAGGAGCAGTAAACGGAACATTAGTCTACAATACTGCGGATAAAAAAATCTATGTAAAGTATGCTTCTGGATGGAGAGACCTTAGTGTAGACAACACTGGAGCAGTAAACACTACTCTACAAGATTCTCTTACAGATCAAGATACTGCAAAAGTGCTTATCGGTGGAGATCCTGCTACTGATACCACCCCGGGAATTTTAGTCTTAGCAGACACTAATAAAGCGATGGTTTTGCCTAAAGTAGCCTCTCCTCACCTCAACATTGTAAATCCATCTCCAGGAATGATGGTTTACGACACTACCAAAAAACAATTGGCAGTGTTCAATGGTACTGTTTGGAGTTTCTGGAAACCTTAATAATTCTAAACAATTTAATACTAAAAAAGTCCGATGTTTCTCATCGGACTTTTTGATTTTAGGACGACACAATCAGCAGAATAATCGTAGGACACTTGCTAGATTCTTGCTACATATTATTTTAAAAAAGTATGAATCATTACTTTCAACTCAACGCTTCTAATCTCCTAAATAGAAACAAATAATTTTTCTATTTCAAAAACAAAAAGCATTATAGCCAAACAATAAATTTATTTTGTAACTTCACACATCAAATAAAAACCAATCATGAAAAAACTATTTTTTCTTTTAGTTCTGGCTTTTGCGTTATTACAATTCTTCCAAATTGATAAAACCAATCCACCAGTAGACAAAAACATGGATTTTTTAACCATTAAAAAAACACCTGAAGACGTAGCTCAACTCATCAAAACAAGTTGCTATGATTGTCACTCAAACGAATCTGTATATCCTTGGTACACCAATATTCAGCCATTCGGTTGGTTGGTAAAAGACCACATAGAAGAAGGAAGAAAAGAACTTAATTTTTCTACATTTGCCACTTACGAACCTTTGAGACAAGCTAAAAAACTTAAAAAATCTGCTCACGAAATAGAAGAAGGCAAAATGCCGTTAGAATCTTACCTTCTCATTCATCAAGATGCAAAACTTACCCCTGAACAAAAACAAAAACTGCAGGCGTATTTCATTTCCATCAAAGAAGTAACTGCCATGATGAACAATCTAACAGATGAACAACTAAAAATTAAGGAAGAATAATTTGATAGACCAAAATAAATTTTACCTCTTTTACGACGGAGACTGTGGTTTCTGCAATTTTTGGGTACATTGGATTTTAAAAAACGACTCCAAAGACCAATTCCTTTTTGCTTCATTACAAGGAAAATTTGGACAAGAATTTCTAAGAAAAAGAGGTTTAGAACAAAAAAACCTCAACACTATTTATCTCTGGAAGCCAGAAAAATATTATCTCAACAAATCTAATGCAGCCATCACCATTGCAGAAAAATTAGGCGGAATATACTCATTAGCATCAATTTTTAGAATCATTCCTAGATTTTTGAGAGATTGGGTTTATGATTGTATTGCAAGAAATCGCCATCGATTAATAAAGAATTCTTGCGCAATACTCACTCCAGAACAACAGAAAAAATTCATAGACTAATTACCGAAATTAGTGCTTTATCATTCTAATCACTATCTTTGCAATTATGGAATACAATACACAAAGAACTCGTCTCCATTTACCAGAATACGGTCGTAATATTCAGCAGCTCGTAGAACGTTGCAAGGAACTTCCTACCAAAGAAGAACGCAACGAAATGGCTGCCGCAATTGTAGATTTCATGGGGCAGAGAAATCCGCACCTTCGTGACGAGGAAAATTATAAACATAAACTTTGGGATCATCTTTTTATATTAGCAGAGTATGACTTAGATGTAGATGCTCCCTATCCTTTCCCTACCAGAGAAGAATTGGCACAGAAACCCAATAAAATGGAGTACCCAAAACTTCAGGGAGATTATAAATTCTACGGCAAAAGCATCCTTCAATTGATAGACAAAGCCATAGAACTAGAAGATGGAGAAGAAAAAGAAGCTTTGATAGAAGTAATTGCCAATAACATGAAGAAATCTTATAATGTGTACAACAAAGAACACGTACAGGATGAGGTAATCTTCCGTCATTTAAAGGAACTATCAGAAAACAGATTAGACCTTACCAGTCTAGATTCTCTCGAAAAAAGCAGAATTTATTACTCTACCAACAAGAATAAAAACCAAAAAAACAACCCTAAAAAACGTTTCAACAACCATAATAAAAACCGAAAAAGATAATGAGTGAAGCATTTCAAATAAGAGGAGGAAAAAAATTACACGGCGAAATCACACCACAAGGTGCCAAAAATGAAGCGTTGCAAATTCTTTGTGCAGTGCTTTTAACTGACGAAGAAGTGAGAATTAAAAACATTCCAGATATTCATGATGTAAACCGTCTTATCGAAATTCTGGGAGATTTCGGGGTGAAGATTACTAAAAATGCGCACGGTGATTATACCTTCAAAGCAGACCAAGTTAACTTTGATTACATAAAATCTAAAGAATTTAAAAAAGATGGAGCCAAATTACGTGGTTCTATTATGATTCTTGGACCTATGCTTGCTAGATTTGGCGAAGCATATATGCCAACTCCAGGTGGTGACAAAATTGGAAGAAGAAGATTAGACACTCACTTCCAAGGATTTGTAGAACTCGGAGCAGAATTTCATTATGATGAAACTGAATATTTCTATACTTTAAAGGCTAAAGAACTTCGTGGCAAATTTATTTTATTAGAAGAAGCTTCTGTAACGGGAACTGCCAATATCATTATGGCTGCAGTTTTAGCCAAAGGAAAAACCAGAATTTACAATGCAGCGTGCGAACCTTACCTTCAGCAATTATGCAGAATGCTCAATAGAATGGGCGCAAAAATTGAAGGAATTGGTTCTAACTTATTAACCATCGAAGGCGTTTCTCATCTTCGTGGAACAGAGCACACCATGCTTCCAGATATGGTAGAAATTGGTTCTTGGATTGGTCTTGCAGCAATGACACGTTCTGAAATGACCATTAAAAATGTACATTGGAACCAATTAGGAATTATCCCGAATGTTTTCAGAAAATTAGGAATTCAATTGGAACAAAGCGGTGATGACATCTATATTCCAGAACAAGAACATTATAAAATTCAAAAATTTATAGACGGTTCTATTTTGACGGTTTCAGACGCACCTTGGCCAGGATTTACACCAGATTTATTGTCTATCGTTTTGGTAGTGGCTACTCAAGCCAAAGGAACTGTTTTGATTCACCAAAAAATGTTTGAATCGAGATTATTCTTTGTAGATAAATTGATTGATATGGGCGCTCAGATTATTCTGTGTGATCCTCACAGAGCAACTGTAGTAGGTCTTAACCATGAATTTCCATTGCGTGGAACCAACATGACTTCCCCAGATATTAGAGCCGGAAACGCACTTCTTATCGCGGCACTTTCTGCAGAAGGAAAATCAATTATTCATAACATTGAGCAAATTGACAGAGGTTATGAAAACATCGATGGAAGACTAAAAGCTCTAGGAGCAGATATCGAAAGAATTCAATTATAAAACAAAACGCAACTTTTTCAAGTTGCGTTTTTTATTTCTTTACAAAAGCAGTTTCATACTTTTCAATCCAATCTTGTGGAGTCATTTTACGAGCCAATTCTCCAATCAATTCATACGGAATATCTTCAGGTTTTTTAAAACGCATACAAGATTTCCCCATGTCTAATTTTTTTTCAGAATATTTCGGAAACTCTTCTTGAAACCAATGCAGAAGTTTTTCATCAGCATAAATTCCCATGTGATAAAGATTAATAGAATTTTTCTGCGAAGCTATATTGAGAAAAGGCAATGGCAATTCTGGAGTACAATGATAACCTTTAGGATAAATACTTTTCGGAACTACGTAACCAATCATTCCATAGCTCAACTGTTCTTCGAAACCATTAGGTAAATTTTCAGAAATAATTTTTCTCAATTTTTCTATGGGCTCTTTTCGCTCTTCGGGAAGATTTTCTAAATATTCTTGAACAGATTGGGCTTCTATTTTCATTTTCAATTTTTATCAAATTTAAAAATAAATCAATACATTACCTCTTCGAGATACCACTACTTCATCAAAAAATTTCATTACTTTTGTGCTACAAAATTTCAGATATGCCAAAAACATCAGTAAGAGCAGGAAGAATGCCTGCTTCACCAATTAGAAAGTTAGTTCCTTATGCAATTGCTGCTAAAGCAAAAGGCACAAAAGTGTATCACCTGAACATTGGTCAACCAGACATCGAAACACCAAAAACCGCTCTTGATGCACTGAAAAATATCGATTTAAAAGTTCTAGAATATGCCCTTTCTGAAGGAAATTTAGAGTATAGAAAACAATTAGAAAAATACTACCATTCTCTTGGTTTTACAGATTTAACTACGGATAATTTCATTGTAACCAATGGTGGTTCTGAAGCACTAAATTTTGCACTTTCTGTATTGTGTGATGACGGAGACGAAATCATTATTCCAGAACCTTATTATGCGAATTATAACGGATTTACCAATGCTATTGGCGTAAAAGTCGTAGCCGTTCCTTCTACTATTGATACTGGTTTTGCTCTACCTCCTATTGAAGAATTTGAGAAGAAAATTACAGATAAAACCAGAGCAATTATCGTTTGTAATCCTGGAAATCCTACTGGTTATCTTTATACCAGAGAAGAATTACAAAAATTAGCAGAAATTGCTTTGAAACATGATATTGTTATTATTTCAGACGAAGTATACAGAGAATATGTTTATGATGGCGAGAAGCAAGTATCTATGCTAGAATTTCCAGAAATTGCGGAACATTCTATCATCATCGATTCAGAATCTAAGCGTTATTCTATGTGTGGCGTAAGAATTGGCTGTTTAGTTACTCGTTCTAAAACGCTTCATGATGCTGCCATGAAATTTGCTCAGGCAAGACTTTCTCCAGTGCTTATTGGTCAGATTTTAGCAACTGCAGCGCATGATAATGATGCAGAATACATTCAATCTGTTCGCGAAGAATATACCAAACGTAGAAATCTTTTAGTAGAATTATTAAACGAAATTCCGGGAGTGAAATGTCCAACTCCAAAAGGTGCTTTTTACTGTGTAGCAGAATTACCAGTGGAAGATGCAGATGATTTTGCACAATGGTTACTCGAACATTTTTCTGACAATGGCGAAACCGTAATGGTAGCACCAGCTTCAGGTTTTTATTCGGTTCCAGAACTCGGGAAAAAGCAAGTAAGAATTGCTTACGTTCTAAAAGAAGAAGACTTGCGAAGAAGCGTAGAATTAATCAAAATCGCTTTAGAGCAATACAAAAAATAAAAATTTTTAAAACGGACTTCGGTTCGTTTTTTTTGATTCTATCAATTTCCTTTTCGCAAAACTTATTTTCAGTAAATTTGTAAAAATTAGAAACTGAAGGCTTCGCAAATACTTTGCAGTCAAAAAGACTTTTGAAAAAAAATGAAAATTCAAGAAAATATCTCTTTAAAGAATTACAATACTTTTGGTGTAGAAGCAAAAGCGCATTATTTTGCCGAAGTACATGATTTACACGAGCTAAAATATGCCACAGAATTTGCCAAAATCAATCATTTTAAAATCCTTTTTTTAGGTGGTGGCAGCAATTTGCTCTTCACCCAAGATTTTGAAGGATTAGTGATTAAACTAAATTTAAAAGGGATTTCCGAAGAAATTTTAGACGAAAATCACATGCTCATTTCTGCAAAAGCAGGAGAAAACTGGCATGAATTTGTACTGTACACACTTTCTAAAAATTATGGCGGATTAGAAAATCTTTCACTAATTCCGGGAAATGTAGGGACTTGTCCTATTCAGAATATTGGAGCTTATGGAACAGAAATTAAAGACCATTTCGTTTCTTGCAAAGCTCTAAATTTAGAAACTTCAGAAATTGAGGAATTATCTTTGGAAGATTGCAAATTCGGTTACAGAGATTCTATCTTTAAAACTTCTGCCAAAGGAAAATATGTAATTGTAGAAGTCACGTTTAAACTGACTACCCAAAACCATCACATCAAAACAGAATATGGAGCAATTTCTACAGAATTAAAAAATTTAGGAATTGAAAATCCTACTATTCAAGAGGTTTCTAAAGCGGTTATCAATATCAGACAAAGTAAATTGCCAAATCCTGCCGAAATTGGAAACGCTGGAAGTTTCTTCAAAAATCCAAGTATTCCTTTAGTTCAATTTGAAAATTTAAAGGAAAAATTTTCTGAAATTCAAGGATACGCAAATGGAGATTGGGTAAAAGTTCCTGCAGGTTGGCTCATAGAAAATGCAGGCTGGAAAGGCAAACAAATAGGAAATGTAGCTTCTCATAAATTACAAGCCTTGGTCATCATTAACGCCACTGGAAACGCATCAGGAAAAGAAATTTACGATTTCTCTACCCAGATTATTGACTCTGTTAAAGAAAAATACGGAATAGAACTCGAAAGAGAAGTGAATATTATTTAAAAAAAACAATAAACCATGAATGCTTTAGAAATCCAAAGTCTTATTAATGCAAAAGAAAAAAGACAATTTATCTTAGAAGAACGAAAGAAAAAAATTGAAGAAATTGAAGAAAATTTAAACATTACCTTCTGGGGAACTACCTTTAAAGGCTTTTATTACTTATTAAAAAGAGGGATTTTGCTCCTTCTTGCTGTTATGTTAATTATCTCTTCCCTCCTTATATTTTTTAATTCTGAAATTATTATCCCTAATAAATTTAAACAAGAATTGATTAATGATATAGGAAATAGCAATTATAACGAAAATAATAAAACTTGGAAATCCATCTATAGAAATACTGCGATTGAAATTTTTGAGAACAGAAATTGGGATGCTACTCAAATTGAAAGAACTTTGCAAAAAAATATTGAAAAAGAATACCAACTCATTGCAGAAAATCAATACAATGAATTCCGTGCAGCTATTGTAATTCTTTTTTTAATTTTAGCTGCATTTATTCTATATATTTCAAGACTTACAAAAAAATTGAAAGAAAGGAATGACTTAATATTAGAATCTGATGATTTAGCTCAACAAATCATAGACGATTATAATAAAACTCTTCAAGAAGAAAGAGATGAATTACAGTCCTTAAAAAAAGCTTATTTAGGTTCTTCTCATATATAAAATAAAATATACCAATAGATAAGATTTCTTTGAAACTAATCACTAATGCTTATATTTGCGCAAAATTAAAAGTAAAAATGTCTGAAATTAAACTCAATACAATTCCTGAAGCAATAGAAGACCTTAAAAATGGTAAAGTAATCATCGTAGTAGATGATGAAAACCGCGAAAATGAAGGAGATTTTCTTTCTGCTGCCGAACTTACTACTCCAGAAATCATCAATTTCATGACCATACATGGTCGTGGTCTTATTTGTACTCCACTTCCTGAAAAAAGATGTGATGAACTAGGTCTTGAAGCCATGGTTTCTAGAAGTACAGACCCGAAAGAAACTGCTTTTACCGTTTCTATCGATTTATTAGGAGACGGCGTTTCTACAGGAATTTCGGCTAGTGATAGAGCAAAAACGATTTTGGCTTTGATGGACGAAAAGACCAAGCCAACAGATTTCATGAGACCTGGTCACATTTTTCCGCTTCGTGCAAAAACAGGAGGCGTGCTAAAAAGAGCTGGTCATACAGAAGCTGCGATTGATTTAACCAAATTAGCTGGATTGAAAGAAGGTGGTGTCATCTGCGAAATTATGAACGAAGATGGAACCATGGCAAGATTACCAGAATTGGTGGTTTTGGCTCAAAAATTAGACCTTAAAATCATTTCTATAGAAGATTTAATCAATTACCAATTGAAAAAAGGTGATTTGGTAAACGAAATAGAATCTAGAAAAGTAAAAACCGCTTTTGGTGAGTTTGATTTTCATGCTTTCCAAGAAAAACATACAGACCAAATTCACTTTGCATTAACCAAAGGAAATTGGGAAATAGATGAACCTGTTTTAGTAAGAGTTCAATCTTCTAGTGCTTATTTTGATGTTTTAAGCAGATTGATTAACGGTGAAAATCCTCAATTGGAAAAAGTAACCAATATGATTAATGCGGAAGGAAAAGGCGCACTTATTTTCATCAATAATGTTTCTAATGCAGAACTCACGATGAGAAAATTACAACAATTTCTGAATTATCAAGACGGACAAGTTGCAAGACCAACTCTTACTGCTAATTTCATAGAATACGGAATTGGAACTCAAATTCTTAAAAAATTAGGTATTACTAAATTCAGAGTAATTACTCAAAATCCTAATCAGAAACCGCTTGTTGCTGGTTATGGTGTAGAAATTACCGAAATGGTACAGATGTAAAATGAGTTATTATTCTAAAATATTAACTATTTTTTTTTCGCTACTACTTTTAAGTTGTAATAAAGAGTTTAATTCTAAAGAATGGCAAAACACTACTCTAGAAGACAATCTTGACAAAAATAATAATAGGAATTTAATGATTAATGATTTAGTTGAAAATAAATTATTAATGGGTAAAAATTCTAAAGAAATTAAAACTTTATTAGGAAAGCCAGATCTTAAAGATTCAACAAAAAATACTTTTCGATATGAAACTTTTATAGATCACGGTTGGAATATTGACCCACAATATTTCAGAGGTTTAGAAATTTATTTTAATAAAGATTCAATAGTCACTTCTGTTAAAATATATGAGATAAAAACAAAATAGCGTAGAAAATTCTACGCTATTTTTTTATATTTACTAAATGGAACCTAAGTTTTTCTCAACACAAGAAGATTTCAGAAAATGGCTTGAAGAAAATCATCAGAAAGAATCTGAACTTTTGGTTGGTTTTTATAAAGTAGGAACTAAAAAATCAAGCATGACTTGGAGCGAATCTGTGGACCAAGCTTTATGTTTCGGATGGATTGATGGCATTAGAAAATCTATTGACAAAGAAAGTTATCAAATAAGATTTACGCCAAGAAAATCTACAAGCATTTGGAGCGCCGTCAACATAAAAAAAATAGAAGAACTCACCGAAAAAGAACTTATGTTTCCTGCGGGAATTGAGGCTTTTGAAAAGAGAAAAGAAGATAAATCGAAAATTTATTCGCACGAAAATAATCCTAAAGAATTTCCTGAAGAATTTTTAAAACTTTTTAAAGCCAATAAAAAAGCTTGGCAATATTTTGAAAACTTAGCCCCTTCTTACAAGAAAATATCTATACATTGGGTAATAAATGCTAAACAAGAAGTGACTCAATTAAAAAGACTTCAGCAATTAATTGCCGATTCTGAAAACCAAACCAACGCTTGGAAAGATAATAAATACACAAAAAAATAGCGCCTTTATTGCGCTATTTTTATATTCTCGAAACTGTGAAATCCGTTTAAGAAATCTTTCACATTCATTCGTTTTTTTCCTTCTAACTGAACTTCTGTTGGCTGATAAAAGCCATCTTTGGTATAAATTCTAAAAATGTTTTTAGAAATTTCTAAAGTTCCAGCCGTTTTCTGATTTTCTGAAACTTCAAAAGTTCCAGCATAAATCTTCAAACCTTTAGTTTCTTCACCGATGTTTAAAGTGGTGAAAGCACAAGGATAAGGCGACATTCCTCTAATGAAATTGTGAACCTTAACCGTTTCTTGATTCCAATGAATTCTCGTGTCTTCTTTGAAAATTTTGAAAGCATTTTTAGGCTCTGCAACTTGTGGTTGCGGCTGTTCTGTGATTGAATTTTCGGCTAAACCATCTAATGTTTTCACTACCAGTTTCGCACCCATTTCCATCAATCTGTCGTGTAAACTTCCTGCATTTTCATCTGGTGAAATAGGCAATTCTTCTTGCAAAAGAATATTTCCTTCATCTATTTTTTCGTTGATAAAAAATGTAGTTGCTCCCGTTTTTTCTTCGCCGTTGATAATCACAAAATTGATTGGAGCCGCACCTCTGTAATCAGGCAATAAACTTGCGTGAAGATTGAAAGTTCCCAATTTTGGCATTTCAAATAATACTTTTGGCATCATTCTAAAGGCAACCACCACGAAAACATCCGCCTCTAGCTTTCTCATTTCTTCCAAAAATTCTGGATTTCTGAGTTTTTCGGGCTGAAAAACAGGCAAATTATTTTCTACAGCGTATTTTTTAACAGGAGATTCGGTTAATTTTTGTCCACGACCAGAAGGTTTATCTGCAACGGTAACTACTCCCACAATTTCGTGATGAGAATGATGAATTGATTCTAAAGATTTTGCGGCAAAATCTGGCGTCCCGAAAAAAACAACTTTTAAATTTTTCATATTTTGTATCGCTCCTACGGAGCTTTTCTCTTTTTTTTAAAAAATTTCTACAAACCTTTCGCTCCTATGGAGCGAAACTTATTATCGTAAAGTATACGTTCTAAAATCTAACATTCTAATTTTTCCTAAATCAAGCAAAAAGATAAGCACTTCTTGAATTTTTTCTCTGGAATATTCTAACAAAATAGCATTTAAATCATCTAAAGTTGCTGGTTTTTGCTGTAGAATATCTAGAATTTGTCTTTCTACACTAATAGGATTGGTTTTAGGATTTTTGGCGGTGCAAACATAGCAATTTCCGCAGTTTTTCGGCTCTTTTTCGCCGAAATAAATAAGAATAAGTTTCACTTTACAGCAATCGTGATTTCTGGTATAAAACTTCATTTCTTCCCATTTCTGCAATTTATTTTTCTGAATTTGCTCGAAAAGATTCCACCATTTTCCAGAAAAAGTTCGGTCTTCTCTAGGTTTCAAAAATCTGATAGAATCTAAACTCCCGTCTAGATAATCTAGGTAACCTTTTTGGTGAATTTCTTTCAGTCTTTCTTTAAGTTCTTGCGCACCAACTCCTAATTTTTTGCAAGTATTCGCTTCGCTAAACTGCACTCTGTGTGTAGATAAACCATCAACACATCTGAGCAATAATTCTATGAAATAACTGTCTTTTCTCTGCAAATTTTCTAAATCACTTACCTCAAATTTCAATTCTAAAGTAGATAAATTTTTAGAAATATTGAGATAAATTAACTCTTGATTATGCAGAAAATTAAGCACATTTCTAATCTTGGCTTGAGAGATTTTAGTAAAGTTTTGAATTTTAGAAATGTTCAGTTCAAAAATATTTTCTGGCAATTCATTTTCTGCAATCATAAAAGTAGAATACAGATAAGAAATTATTTTTAAAAACTCTGATTTAGAAGGAGTCTGGTTCTGAAAAACATCATCTAAATTCAGTAATTCTTGCTCATTCCACAGCAGAAAAGCATAACTTTTCTCGCCATCTCTACCTGCTCTTCCGATTTCCTGATAGTAGTTTTCTAAGGATGGTGCTGGTGAAAGATGTATCACAAATCTCACATTTTCTTTATCAATTCCCATCCCAAAAGCGTTGGTAGAAATCAATACATTCTGGTTGCTTTTGAGCCATTTTTCTTGCTTCTGATGTTTTTCTTTCACAGAAAGTCCTGCGTGAAAAAAATCTACATTTTTGATTTTATTTTTTTGCAAAAATTCTGTTAAATTTTCTGCTTCCTTTCTGGTTCTGGTGTAAATAATCCCTGAATTTTGGTTGTGTTTTAGCAAATCTAAAACTCTCTGATATTTATCTGCTACTTCATCATTAAAAATGCTGATATTCTCTCTTTTAAAACTTTTTCTAAAAATTTGATATTGAGTAAATCCTAATTTCAGTTTAATGTCTTCTAGAACTTTTGGAGTCGCAGTAGCTGTTAACGCAAGGCAAGGAACATTCTTAAAAAGTGTTCTAAAATTTTTAATATTTTGATAACTCGGTCTGAAATCTTGTCCCCATTCAGAAATACAATGTGCTTCATCTACCGCAATAAATGAAATCTGAATTTCTTCTATTCTTTCTAAAAATTGGCGATTTTGAAGCCTTTCTGGAGAAATATAAAGCAATTTGGTAATTCCTTCTATGCACCTCCCATAAATTTCTTCTTGTTGCAATTCATCTAATTCAGAACTTAAATATTCTGCTTCTATTCCTCTTAATTTCAACTGCTGAACTTGGTCTTTCATTAAAGCCAAAAGTGGAGAAATCACCAAACAAGCGCCTTCTAAAACCAAAGCTGGAAGCTGATAACAAAGAGATTTACCACCACCAGTTGGTAAAAGCGCAATGGTATCTTTACCCGCAATAACCGCATGAATGATGTCTTGTTGTGAATCTCTGAAATCTTGATACCCCCAAAAATGAGTAAGGGTTTTCTGTGTGAGTTCAGCTAAATGATGAGAAGATTGCATTTGGTAAATTTAAGAATTTAGTTTAAAATTTTGCATAAAAAAAGCTGCGATAAACGCAGCTTTTAGTATTGATTTTAAAAATTATTTTTTAATAATTAATTTAGTAGGAATATCATTTTTTGGGATAGAATTCCATTCAGAATCTAAAACATATCTTACTTCTACTTTTCTGTCTTGTAATCTTGCTTCATCAGATGCTGATTCTGCTACTTTAGCTTCAGATTCACCCACTCCTTTTGATTTAATTTGAGATGGGTTTACTCCTCTTTTTTCTAATTCTTTAACTACTTCTGCAGCTCTAGCTCTTGAAAGTGCTAAGTTATAAGCATCTGAACCTTTTTTATCAGTATGACCGATTAATAAATAAGTACCACCTTGAGAACTTTTGATAATCTGAGCAGCTAAATCTAATTTAGAACTTGACTCTGGTCTTACTGTAGCTTTATTGAAATTAAATAAAACATCTCTTAATGCAATTTCTATATCTGTAGCTAATTTACTCTTATCTACTGCTACTACTTTAGGACAGCCGTTATTTTCTACAGGACCAGGAACGGTAACACATTTATCATTTAAATCTATTACTCCGTCTAAATCAGCATCTAGTGCAACACCAGCGCCATCTACTCTTGCTCCCATTGGTGTATCTAATTGTCTATCCCAATCATCACATACTCCATCATTATCCGTATCACCTTTTTTACAAACTTCTACATCTACATTTTTGTTATCTAAAACATCTAATTTATAATAAATTTCTTGTAATGGATCATGCCACATTAAGTGTGATTGGTGTTTTCCTAGTTTTAAGGAAATACCTAAAGTTGCATTAAAGAAGTTATCAGAAACTTGATCTTCTCTTAAGTTTATAGGGCTATCATAACCATTATATCCTAGGTCTTCGCTTCCTAAATAGTTACCACCACCATCAAAAGAATCATCTCCAGTTACTACGTACATTACTCTACCTTCGATATCTATTCTTCTATTTACTTTAAATTTAACACCAGCTCCAGCTTGTCCGAAAAGTGAACCTACTGAAAATCCATTATCAGTAATTAATGGCGCAGAAGAAGAACCTTCATCTTGTCTGTATGCTTTATAAGATAAAGCACCAATACCTGCATAACCATGTAACGCCCATCTGTATGGAGAATGATTATCTACTCTTCTTAGTAAATTAGAGAAGTTAATATCTCCGATTAAAGATATCGATTGATACTTAGTTTTAGCACCTACATTAGTAGCCACTGTACCTTCATCTATCTTGGCTAAACCTTGCTTAGTTTCTCCTAAGTCATATTGAAGGTTTAAACCAAAGGCATGGGTAATAGCTTTATCTATACTTAAATATGCAGAGTAGCCAAATAGGTTTTTACCTGCTCCATTTTTTATTGAAGTTAAATCTCCTGATTGAATTAATGGAACTCCAAAACCCGCAGAGATTGACCAATCATTAAATTTTTTATCTTTTTGTGTAAAAGGTTTATTTTGATCTCCTACATAAAAGTTATCTTTTTGTTGTGCTGTAACTGACAAAGGCAGAAGAATTGCTAATGTCAAAGTTGCAAAATTTATTTTCATGATGTTGTATTTTTAAATTGAAAGATTAAAATTATTGAGCCGCTTTGAAATAAACTCTTCTGTTGGCTTCATTTTTCCATTCTGGACACTTAGTAGCAGGGTTACATTCTGGATATTTAAGGTCTTTTTCACCTCTACCTTCTGTAATAAGAATGTCTGGATTCACCCCTTTACTAACTAAATAATTCTTCACTGCATTTGCTCTTCTTTGAGATAAATCAAAGTTATAGCTATCAGACGCTCTAGTATCAGTACCACCGATTACGTAGAACTTAACTGTAGAATTCAGCTTTTTAATGACTTCTGCAGCATTGTCTAGCTTAGCATAAGACTGAACTCTGATTACGTCTTTATTCAATTCAAATTCAATTCCTTCAAATCTATTAATTTCTTCAATAATTTCAAGAGTTTCGTCTACTAAGTAAGGGCATCCTTTATTTTTAGCAAGACCTGGAACTGTTACACAAGCATCGTTTAAATCTATTACTCCATCTAAGTCCATATCTAGTGCTTTACCTGCACCATCTACTCTAGCTCCTATTGGTGTATCTAACTCACGATCCCAATCATCACAAACGCCATCTTTATCAGCATCTCCTCTTTCACAAATGATAGGTTCTACTGATCTACTATCTAGAGCAACTATTTTTCTAAGCGCTTCATTTTGGGCATCATACCAAGATAAATGGGTATTATGCTTTCCTAATTTTATAGTCACCCCTACATTTGCTACAATCATGTTATCCGAGAAATTTCTCTTAATTTGATTGTAAACGCCATCTGCAGTCTCACCTCCTCCATCGAATTCATCATCACCAGAAATGATATACATAACTCTAGTGTCAATATCAATTCTTCTTGATAAATTATATTTTACACCAGCTCCTCCTTGATAAAAGAACGAGTCTATTCCAAAGGACTGCTTAAACTTTTGATAATTTTCATCTATCGTATTTCCGTTTGGCAATGTAGACAAAGGTTTGTCATCATCTCTTTCGAATTCATAACCTTGTAAACCAATACCTGCATAACCATGTAGAGACCATCTAAAAGATGATTTATTGTCTGTTCTTCTAAAAAAATTAGAAAAATTAACGTCACCTAATAAGTTTACTTGATTGTATCTAGTTGTAGCCACACCTAAACCATAAGAAGGTCTGGTAATAATTCTACCAGTTTGCTTGGTTTCACCGGTTTGGTATAGTAGTTCTAACCCAAATTTATCACTAATTTGTTTAGCTAATCCTACATAAGCATTCCATCCGAAATTTTTTCCATCTTGGTTGAGAGAAGTTAAATCTCCGTGGTGCATAATAGATGTACCACCTCCTAAAGTGATTGCCCAATCATTATACCTTTTAGCTTTGTTGTCAAATTTTGACACTTTAGCAGAGCCAGAGGTGAACGTGTTGGGATACACACTATTTTCTTTGTTATCTTGAGCTAAGAATAAGCTAGGAAAAGATAACAATAGTGTTAATAAACCTAATTTCATATTTGTGTTTTTATTTTATATTCAAACTATCTAGTAGAACCTTAGAAAATTCCCTTTCACATAAATGCTTATGATGAGGGATTTTCAGTTTCTTAGATTCAAAATTAATATTGTTAAATGTTACAATATCAATATCTATTATCCTATCAATATAACCTCCTACTGCAGATGAATCAAGCTCTCTTCCCATATCTTTTTCTATAGATTTCACAGCATTTAGGAAACTATAGGGCGAGATTGTGGTAGTTAAGCCTATTGCAATATTACGAAAAATATTTGTACTTTCAAACTCTATTGGCTGAGTTTCTATCATTTCTGATGTTTTTATAATTTTTCCCAAGCAATTTTCTATTTTTGCAATCGCTTGGTTTAAATTAGACTTGGTATCTCCTAAATTGCTACCAAGTAACAAAACCACATAATGTAACGACATATTATTGAATAATTAAGTTCTCAAGATTATTATGAAAGATTTTATAAAAAATGTATTTGCAAATATAGTAGCCATTCTTTTAATCGGAATAGTTTTATTTGGATTTATAGTATTGTTTTTTGTTGCAAGTGCAATGAGCAGTGACCAAAAACCTTACGTAGATAGTAACTCTGTTCTTACCCTCAATTTTAACGGAAACGTTATCGATTCTTACACCGAAAAAGAAGAAAGCATCTTCGATTTTGGTCAAAGCAAAGATGTACTGCTGTTAGATGTGATCAACGCTATTAACAACGCTAAAAATGATGAAAAAATCAAAGGCATAAGTATAGAAGCTGACAATTTACCTGCAGGAATCACTCAAGTTGATGACATTAGAGCGGCCATCGAAGATTTTAAAAAATCAGGAAAGTTCGTTTATGCTTACGGAAATAACATGTCGCAAAAATCCTATTATTTAGCTTCAGTAGCGGATAAAGTATACCTCAATCCTGTAGGAATGATAGAGCTCAAAGGAATGTCTACAGAAGTAACTTTCTTAAAAGATTTTGCTGCAAAATACGGAATTGGCGTAGATGTCATCAGACACGGAAAATTCAAAGCTGCAGTAGAACCATTTATCAGAAATGACATTTCTCCTGAAAACAAAGAACAACTTTCTACACTTCTTAATGACATTTGGGGAAATATATCTACTAAAATTAAAGCTTCTAGAAAATTAGATGATGCTACTTTCAAAACCGCAGTAGACAGTTTATACGGTTTTATGCCAGAATTAGTCGTGAAAAATAAATTGGCAGACCAACTTTTACAGAAATCTGAATACGAAAACCTAATAAAAAAACAACTGAAGTTAAAGTCGGACGAAAAAATCAACAGAATTTCTGTAAATAAATACATAAAATCACTAGACGAAGAAGAAAGTAGTGACAACAAAATTGCAGTTCTTTATGCCGCTGGAGAAATTTTCAATGGTGACGAATATCAAAATATTCACTCTGAAAAATATGTAAAATACATCAAAGATTTAGCAGAAGATGATGACATAAAAGCAGTAGTTTTGCGCGTAAATTCACCTGGTGGAAGCGGAAATGCTTCAGACGAAATCTTATTTGAATTACAACAACTTAAACTTAAAAAACCTCTAGTGGTTTCTTTTGGTGATTATGCAGCTTCTGGTGGTTATTATATCTCCATGGCTGCTGATAAAATCTATTCTTCACCTAATACTTTAACGGGTTCTATCGGTGTTTTTGGTATGATTATGAATTTTAAAGATTTAGCCAATAGAAACGGAATTCGCTCTGACATTGTTTCCACTAATGCGAATTCGCAAGTTTACTCGCCACTTTCTGGAGCAGCTCCTGGAACTATTCCTATTTTAACCAGAAGCGTGGAAAGCACTTATAAAAGATTTGTATATTTTGTAACTCAAAACAGAAAAAAATCTTTTGAACAGATTGACGCAATTGGCGGTGGTAGAGTTTGGAGCGGAACCAGAGCAAAACAATTAGGCTTGGTAGACGAATTAGGCTCGCTTCAACAAGCAATTAATTATGCTGCTACCAAAGCAAAATTGAAAGACTATTCACTAGACAGTTATCCTAGAAAATCTAGTCCGCTAGAAGAATTCTTCAAACAAACTGAGGAAGACGAGATCGCAGCAAGAGTGATTTCTAAAAAAGTAGGAAAAGAAAATTATGAACTCTTCCAAAAAATAACCAATCCTAAACTGAATAACGGAGTACAAATGGCACTACCTTATCAGATTACGATTAAATAGCAAAACATTTCCATCCATATTAAAACGAAATCGCCGTTTCAAAAATTTTGAAACGGCGATTTTAATGTTTATTACAATAGATTATTGCTTGGCGACTAATTTCCCATACACAAATAGCACTAAAAGCGCACCTAATACAGAAATTACAATACTGCCAATATCCCAAGGATTATCATCCTGTGAAATACCCATCAGTCCTGCTAAAAATCCACCAACAATAGAACCCACAATTCCTAACATAATCGTCATGAGCCAGCCCATGTTTTGATTTCCTGGCATTACAAATTTTGCTAATGCTCCAATGATTAGACCAAGGATGATCCATCCAATAATTGCCATCATAGTTTTAATGTTTTAAGTTAATAATTTTGTTAATTTAACTTTATAAAGTTATCAAATTTTATAATATCACAAAATTATTTTCTTTTTTTGAAGAAAGAATCTACAAATTCTTCACCATTAAATAATTGCAAATCCTCCATTTTTTCTCCTACACCTATATATTTTACAGGAATCTGAAACTGGTCTGAAATCCCAATAACTACACCTCCTTTTGCCGTTCCATCTAGTTTTGTCACTGCAAGAGCGGTAACTTCTGTAGCTGCCGTAAATTGTTTTGCCTGTTCAAAAGCGTTTTGACCAGTAGAACCATCTAAAACTAATAAAACTTCGTGTGGCGCTTCTGGCAAAACCTTTTGCATGACACGTTTAATTTTAGAAAGCTCATTCATTAAATTGATTTTATTATGCAATCTTCCTGCAGTATCAATAATGACTACATCTGCGTTTTGTGCTACAGCACTTTGAACCGTGTCAAAAGCTACGGAAGCAGGATCAGAACCCATATTTTGCTTTACAATAGGAACACCTACTCTTTCACTCCAAATCACCAATTGATCTACTGCTGCGGCTCTAAATGTATCTGCAGCTCCCAAAACTACGTTTAAACCTTGAGATTTAAATTGATTAGCTAGTTTACCAATTGTAGTGGTTTTTCCTACACCATTTACTCCAACCACCATAATTACGTATGGCTTTTTGGTTTCGTCTATATTTTTGGTTTGAGAATGTGGATTTTCTAAAAGCAAAGCAGAAATTTCTTCACGAAGAATTTTATCCAATTCAGACGTGTTTACATATTTATCTCTTTCTACTCTCGCTTCTATCCTTTCGATGATTTTTACAGTAGTATTTACACCTACATCAGAAGCAATAAGCACTTCTTCTAGCTCATCTAGAACCTCATCATCTACTTTAGACTTTCCGACTACTGCTCTAGAAATTTTATCAAAAAAACCTTGACTCGATTTTTCTAAACCTTTGTCTAGAGATTCTTTTTCCTCTTTTTTAAATATATTTTTAAACCAACTCATATATTAGATTTGAGATTTGAGATTTGTAAACCAAATCGTTAAAATTGTTATTAAAACTTTAGGTTCACAAAGATAACAAAAAAACTACCCAAAAAATTGAGTAGTTTTATATGTTTATACAAGACGTAGAATTATTTTTTTAAATAAGCTTCTACATCGTCTGCATTCATTACTTTTTCTTCGAAAACGTAAGCTCCAGTCTTAGGAGACTTTACCATTTTCACAACTTTGGTCATTTTTTTAGACTGACCTGATTGAAGCGTTGCAACAACTTTCTTTGCCATCTTTTAATATTTTTAAAGATTACTTGATTTCTTTGTGAACTGTATATTTCTTAAGAACCGGATTGTACTTTTTAAGCTCTAATCTTTCCGTAGTGTTCTTTTTATTTTTTGTGGTGATGTATCTAGACATTCCAGCCACACCTGTTTCTTTGTGCTCTGTGCACTCAAGAATTACTTGAACTCTATTTCCTTTCTTAGCCATTTCTTATTATTTTAAAAATCCGTTTCTTGTTGCTCTTTCAATCGCCTCCTCGATACCAATTTTATTGATAACTCTCAAACCATGAGCAGAAACTCTTAATGTTACGCTTTTTTCTTGCTCTGGAAGATAAAATGTCTTCTCTAATAAATTAATTTCAAAACGTCTTTTCGTTTTGTTATTTGCGTGAGAAACGTTGTTTCCTACCATTGCACGCTTACCTGTTATTTGGCAAATTCTTGACATATCTCGATGTTCTTTTTTACTACTATGTATTTTGAGTGTGCAAAATTATAGATATTTTTTTGAACTCACAAATTTTCAAACAAATAAATTTGTAATTTTTTCAAAAAAACTTAATCTAAATTTTGATAAATTATTTTTTAGAGGCTATTCTTTCTCCGAAGTGATAAATAATTAAAAATCCGAGCACAAATATAGCAATTCTTGAGATTAAATCACCTATTTTTGTGTAAAGAGATTTTTCTTCGAGCAAATTAGCCTTTACCAATAGCGCTGTTCTATCGTCATAAAAGGTGTCTTGTAGAATATCTCCTCTTGCATTAATATGCGCAGAAATTCCGCTATTGGCAGCACGTACAATCTCTCTTCTGGTCTCTATGGCTCTCAGTCTAGCATAAGAAAGCAATTGCTTGTGACCTTCGGTATTATCCCACCAAGAATCATTGGTCATAATCGCTAAAAGGTTTGCACCATTTTTGACATAATCGGTTACATATTCTCCATAAATACTCTCGTAACAGATAATAGGAGCCATTTTAGCTTTATTAAATCTATTGCTGAAAACTTTTCTTTCTTTATCAATTCCAAGAGATGAATTAGCTCCACCGAAATCCAGCATCGCATCTCCCAAAATAGGCTTTAGATATCTAATATATGGGAAGATTTCCACTCCTGGAACCAATTTCGCTTTGTGATAAACCTCCACTTCTTGATTTGGAATAATTTGCAATGCAGAATTATAAGAATTTACCCACACTCCTTCTTGAATTTTAGTAGAATAATCCTCAGTATCCGCTTCGTCAAACAAAAATTTATGCGTGGAAGCTCCTGTTAAAAATATAGATTGCGGGTGTTTTCCCAAAAATTCTTTGGCAATTGCGATAGAAGTACTTTTATTAAAACCATTTTCGCTCAAACTTCCGTTCCCGGGAAATGCAGTTTCGGGCGCAATGAAAAAATCTACTTTTGTTTTAGAATTTTCTTCGGCTAAATTTAAAAGTTCTCCTAATATTTGTAAAGAATCTTTACTGTATTTTTCGGTATAAGGATCTAATTTTGGCTGAAGCAAAAGCGTAGTTACTTCTCCTACTGGTTTTTCTTGATAAGAATTGTATTTATATATAGAAATCAGAAGAGGCAGAACTATAATCGCTGTTAAAATAGAAATATTCTTCACCAAATCTTTTCTTATTCTTCCTGCTTGCCAAATTCTCAATGTATAAAAAGCAAAAACATTAATCAGCAAAATCCAAAAACTACCGCCAGTTGCACCAATCGTGTCGTACCATTGAATCAATTGAGGATATTCTGAAAATGCATTTCCTAGATTAAGCCAGGGCCAAGTAAATTCCCAATTGAGATGAAATCTTTCGAAACTTAACCAAATTGCTACAAAAAATACTAGCCCAAAATAAGTTCCTCTTACTTTCTTATACCAATAATACAGTTGAAAAACCAAACTCATCAATAAAGAATTGACAATAACAGGAATTGCAACTGCCAAAAGAGAGTTATTTCCATCTGGATTTTTAGCGTGATATAACCAACCAGTAGTTACTACATTCCAAATGAAAAAAGCAAGATAAGTCAAACCAAAAACCACCCATCCTTTTTTATTGATTTTTGAAAATTTAGAAATTTCTTGCTCCATTAATAACAATGGAACGAAAGCAAAAAATATAAAAAACGGAATTCCGTAAGTAGGCCAAGAAATAGATAATAATAGCGCTGATATTAATGATAGAAAAATATATTTCATAAGTAAAACCTATTGGTGAAGGGCAAATTTAAGGTTTTTACATGGGGTAAAAAAGAGAAACATGACAAAAGTCATATTTTATAAATAACTGAAAATCAAAGCATATTAAAATATTTTTATTCTTATTTAAAATTATTCTAAATAAATTTTGTGATTTAAACTTACATTTTTATTTTTGCAGAGTTATTTTTAATCATTCTAAATAAACTTAAATGAGAAATCAAATACTTCCCCTTTTATTAGTTGCAGCATCAATTACAGCAAATGCGCAACAAAAAAAAGATAGTTTATATACCAGAACCATAGAAGATGTAAAGCTTCACAAGACAGGAAATCCTAATAACGCTAGAGTTTCTACTATAAAATCTCAACTAGATGTAATGGAAACTCCACAAGCGATTGCCATCGTAACTCATGAAGTTATAGAACAGCAACAAGCACAACAACTTTCTGATGTAGTAAAAAATGTAAACGGTGTTTATATTACATCTGCGAGAGGTGCTTCTCAAGACAGTTTTGGAGCGAGAGGTTACACTTTTGGCAATGAAAATATTTACAAAAACGGAAGTAGAGTAAACTCTGGAATTTTCCCAGAAGTTTCTGGTCTAGAACGTGTAGAAGTTTTAAAAGGTAGTGCTGCCATTCTTTATGGAAACGTAGCTCCTGGCGGAATTGTAAACATGGTGACCAAAAAACCTCTTTTTAACTTCGGTGGAAATATCGCTTTAAATTACGGAAGCTGGAACAATATAAAACCTACCATCGATATATATGGCGGATTGACCAAAAATTCAGCTTTTAGAGTAAACGGAAGCTATGAAAATAAAGAAAGTTTCAGAGATATTGTACAATCAGAAAAGCACTATTTCAATCCAAGTTTCCTTTATAACATTTCAGATAAAACACAAATCATCATAGAAGCAGATTATCTTAAACATCACTTCACTCCAGATTTTGGTTTAGGCGGGTTAGTATTAAACACAACCACTAATGAATCAAAACTCAATACCCTTTTGGGAATCAATAAATTCCCTGGTGCAACTTGGCAATATCAAACCAATGAAATGCTTACTTCTACGGTAACATTAAACCACGAAATTAATTCTAATTGGAATTTTAATACGGTTGCATTTTTTCAAGATTATACCAGGGATTTTTACGGAACCGAAAGAATTCAATGGAATTTGCAAAACAATGGAGATTATGTTTGGAAGAGAACTTTAAACAAACAACTTCAGAAACAAAAATACGGAAGCCTTCAGTTTAATTTAAATGGTCAGTTCAACACAGGAAAATTAAACCACAAACTTCTAGTTGGTGCAGACGCTGATTATTTACAAGCAGACACTTATTCTTATCAATTGCAAAAACAAGATGGTACTTTCGCAGATGCAGGAAATAACTTTGTTTATGGAACCAATGGAAATACCAGCAATGGAAACATTCTTTTATCAGACGAAAACACTTGGAAATCTGGAGAAATGCTTAATTCAAGACAAAAAGACCTTAACAGAATTCCTACAAGAAGAGTTGGTATTTATGCTCAAGATTTAATTGCTATTACAGATAAATTCAAAGTTCTTGCTGGTCTAAGATGGTCTTACTTAGAAAACAAAAACACCATTGTAGAAAACTATTTGAACAACACTAAAACATATAAAGCAAGTTCAGGTAATCCTAAAGAAAGCGCATTTTCTCCAAGAGTAGGATTAGTTTATCAGATTGATGATAGCTTCAGCACATTTGCAAGTTATAGCAACTCTTTCAATCCTAATACTGGTAGAGATATTAACAATTTACCATTGCCTTCTTCTTTGATTGACCAATATGAAATTGGTTTAAAGAAAAATTTATGGAAAAACACTTTAGCGTTTAACATTACTGCTTATCAAATTGAAAACAGCAGCTTAGCACAAACATCTGTTTTTGATAAAAACGGAAACATAAATGGTGATACTAACATAAAAGAAATGACGGGAGCTACCAGAAGCCGCGGTATAGAGTTGGAAGTTACAGGAAATCCTACCCCAAATCTTTCAATCAATGCTGGTTATGCATACAACAATATGGTTTACACAGATACACCAGACTCTGACGGAAGTTTCGTAGAAGGAGAAAGATTGGTAAGAACACCTGCAAATACTGCGAATGCTTCAATCTTCTATACCTTACCAAAATATGTAAAAGGATTGAAATTAGGATTCACCGCATTCTACACTGGAGACAGATTGGCAGGTTGGAATAATCTAAAAGACAAAAATGGAAACCCAAAAACCAACAGAATGTATGAAATTGGAGATTTCACTACTGTAGATTTCACTATTGGATACCAATTTAAGAAATTCAACATTCAAGGAAGATTAGGAAACATTTTCGATGTAGTAGATTACAATGTGCACGAAAATTACTCTGTAAACCCTATCAATCCTAGAAACTTTTACTTAACATTTAATTATAAGTTTTAACCTATCATATCAAATTTAATCAAAAAGTGGAGAACTCGTTTTCCACTTTTACCTTTTAAACTAACTTAATAAACTATACTTTTAGAACATGAAGAGCACAAGAACTACAATGAGACTTTTACACCGCTACATCGGTTATTTTATGGCAGGAATTATGACAGTTTACGCGATTAGTGGGGTATTATTAATCTACAGAGATACAGATTTTCTTAAAAAAGAAAAGAAAATCGAAAAAAAATTAGAAGCCAATATTCCAACAGACAAATTGGGAAAAGAACTTAAAATAAAAGGTTTCGAAGTAAAGGAACAAAAAGGAGATCTTATCCTCTTCAAAGAAGGAACTTATAATGCGAAAACAGGAGAAGCGAAATATACTAAAAAAGAACTTCCTTACGTTTTAAAGAAAATGACAGAATTGCATAAATCAGATTCTAAACATAAATTTTATTTATTGAATACGATTTTTGGAATTTCATTATTCTTTTTTGTGATTTCATCATTTTGGATGTTTAATCCAAAATCTCAAATTTTCAGAAAAGGAATGATTGCCACTGCAATAGGTTTAGTTTTGGCATTATTTTTGACATTAGCATAATTATAGAAAAAATATTTTTTTACAAAATTTATTGCGTATTAAATAATAATTTGTAACTTTGCAAAATAAATGATTTTTAATCATAATTCATTGATTAAATACATGTTACATATTAAAAAGTTATTGAAAAATCAACTTAACGTTCGTTAGGTAATTATTAAATAATTAGATATAATCTAAATAAATTAACATTTTTTCATTTGTGTTTTTAGGCGGGATAAAATATTTTATATTTTGTCTCGCCGTTTTTTTATTTTTGAACTATGAAAAATATAGAGGTTATCCAAGAGAAACTTTCCACTTGGTGGAATATTATCGTAAGCTTAGTTCCGAATATCGTTTTGTTAATCGTATTCGTTATTCTATTTTCTTTTTTAAGCAAATACCTCATCAGAATTATCACGAAAATTCTGTACCGCATTTTCCCTGAAAACGCAAACAAAAACACACCTCTTCTTTTGGCCAAATTTGCCAAATACATTCTCTATGCTTTAGGAATTTACATTGCCTTAGAAATTATGCATCTAGGCAGTTTCATGGTGAAATTTATCGGTAGTTTAGGAATTGCCGGTGTTATTGCTGGAGTAGCATTAAAAGATGTGGTTTCTGGAATTTTCGCAGGAGCAGCTGTAAATTTTGAAAAAACTTTTCAAATTGGAGATTTAGTCACAATAAGCAATATCAAAGGAACGGTAGAAGACATCAGTATGCTTACTACCAAACTGAGAACAGAAAACGGCGAAACCGTCTATGTTCCCAATCAGTTAATTTTCAACACTCCTTTTATCAATCACAGTAAAAAATCTTAGCCCAATTTCTCAGCAATATCTTCCCATTCTTGCATAGTAGCAGTTAATTCGTCTTGCAAATCTTGATATTTTTTCAGTTCTGCATCAGAAGGATTAGACTTGGCGAAAATACTTTCTAGTTGAGCGATTTCTTTTTCGTAATCTGCAATTTTTTCTTCAATTTTTTTGAGTTTATTTTGAAGGTTTTTTTGTTCTTTGCTTACGAAAGCATTAGCATTTTGCTGAGATTTCGCTTCGCTAGTATCAGCTTCTTTCTTCTCTTCTGCTTTTATTTCTGCTTCCTGACTTAATTTAGATTTTTCTGCAGAGATTTCTCTTAAAGATTCTTTTTGACGGTATTCTAGATATTCATTAATATTTCCTAAAAACTCTTTCATACTGCCATCTCTGAACTCGAAAATCTTATCACACAAACCTTGTAAAAATTCTCTGTCGTGAGAAATTACAATAATGGTTCCTTCAAATTTCTGTAAAGCCAACTTGATAATCTCCTTCGATTGAATATCTAAGTGATTCGTAGGTTCGTCCATAATCAACGTATTGAAAGGACGAAGCAATAATTTACAAAGCGCTAATCTGTTTCTTTCGCCTCCAGAAAGCACTTTTGTTTTTTTAGTTACATCTTCACCAGAAAAAAGGAAACTTCCCAGTAAATCACGAACCTTGGTTCTGGTTTCTTCAGTCGCGGCATCTTCTGCTTCTTGTAAAACTGTTTTTTCGGGACTTAGAACTTCTTCTTGGTTCTGTGCAAAATATCCTATGTTTACATTATGCCCAAGATTCCATTCACCAGAATAATCTTTGATTTCACCTGCTAAAATTTTAGCTAAAGTAGTTTTTCCTTGTCCGTTTTGTCCGAGAAGCGCAATTCTATCACCACGCTGAACAAAGAAATCTACATGATCAAAAACCTGATGATTCCCGTATTTTTTGCCTAAGTTTTGTGCCTCGAAAATCACTTTTCCTGGCACTACACTTTGTACGAAACGAATATTAAACTTAGAAACGTCTTCATTCTCTACTTCAATTCTCTCAATTTTTTCTAATTTTTTAATGAGAGATTGCGCGAAAGAAGCCTTAGAAGCAGAAGCACGGAAGCGATTGATATTATCTTCCATTTGTTTAATTTCTGTATCTTGGTTTTTCTTCGCTTGAATCAATTTTTCTTTTCTGTCTTTTCTAAGTTCTAGATATTTGGTGTAATTGGCTTTATAATCGTCAACTTTCTTATTATTAATATCAAAAGTTCTATTGCAAACCGAAGTCATAAACTGCTTATCGTGACTTACCAAAACAATAGCTCCGTTATAATCTTTCAAAAAATTTTCTAACCAGATGATAGATTCCATATCCAAGTGATTGGTAGGTTCATCCAGAAGCAAAAGGTCATTATTCTGAAGTAATAATTTAGCGAGTTCTATTCTCATTCTCCATCCTCCAGAAAACTCATCGGTAAGTCTATGAAAATCTGCAGCTTTGAAACCAAGACCTAATAATACTTTTTCTATATCTCCTTCCAGATTATACGCATCATGATGATGAAGATAATCATTAAGATCTGTCATTTTATGGATTAAATCATGATAGGCATCTGATTCATAATCAGTTCTAGTTGCTAATTGGTGATTTACCTCTTCCAATTCTTTTTTCCAAGCATTAATTTGCTCGAAAGCTTGAAGTGTCTCATTCCAAACGGTTCTTCCTTTTACAAAATCTAAATCTTGTTTTAAGAAACCAATGGTAATATTTCCATCTGGAACAATGTTCCCTTCGTAGAAGTTAATATCGCCGGAAATCATTTTGAGAAGTGTAGATTTTCCTGCACCATTTTTCCCTACCAAACCTATCTTATCATCTTTTTTGATGGTAAAATTTACATCTCTAAAAAGATAATTTCCCGAATGATGAAGACCAAGACCTTGAACTGAAAGCATAATGAATTGTTATTTTTTGAGATTGCAAAAATAACGCTTTAAAAATAAAAAAACTGCACCTTATAAAAAGATACAGTTTTTTTTGGTTAAAAAGAGAAATATAAATGATGATAAAAAAATTATTTACTATTTCCTCCTCTTGCAACTAATGCAATTAGAATGATGAGAACTAGAGCGCCAATTACCCAAATTAATGGATTCTGCATCCAGTTTCCAGACATATCCGTACCTTTATTCATGTCTACGTCTACGTCTAATTGTGCTGCTTTTTCTTGTGCCCAAACTAATCCTCCGATTAGAGTAGCCATTACAGCCATTGCAAAAGTTTGCAATCTTCTAGCGATATTAGATCTTTCCATAATTTTATGTTTTTTATGTTTATTTTGGTGTTTTTAAATTATAGTTGTACTGGGATATTCATATGAACTACAGAAGCCATATTTTTTCCTTTGTATTTAGCAGGAACAAATCCTTGGTTGAGGTCATAAATCGCTAAAATAGTTGCTAAGTTCAGAGATTCATTATTTCCTGAAGCTTTTACGTCTGAAATTTTACCGGTTTCTGTTACCAAGAAACTTACGTGTGTGTATTGAGTACCAGAACCTGTAACAGCGTTTTTATCAATTTTAGCATTTACAGCATCGATAAAATCTTGTTTGCTTTGTCCGAAACTTGGTCTTTCTGTTCCTGGTAAAAGTGGAACTTGAGAATACGGAGCTACATTTTCTTTAGCCTTAATCGCTTTGATTTTCGCTTGCATTTTAGAAGGCTCATCATCTGGAGCTTTTACTAAAAATGCTACATTATTTTCGTCTTGAGCGATATAAGCTCTGTGAAATTTTGAAATATTTACTCCCTGTGAAAACACGAGTGAGAATGCACCAATAGATAGTGCGGTTGCTAACTTTTTCATAATTTATTGTTTTTGGTGTTTATGTGATGTGTGTGTGAGTTTGGCTTATGCCTTTCTAGAAAGTGCATTATAAGCGTAGAGTACGATAATGGCTCCTACTACAGACATGGCTAAGCTATAAAAGCTAAAAACATCATTTGTTACGTCTGCTCCGAAGAAAATTCTTCCTAAAAAACCTCCTAATACGCTACCTACGATACCAATGATAATGGTAGTAATCCAACCAGCTGCGTCATTTCCTGGTTTTAAAAATCTTGCGATTGCTCCAGCGATTAAGCCGAAAATAATCCATGCGATAATATTGATCATAATTTTGTGATTTAGTGTTAATATTTATTTGGTGTGTTTATGTGTTTATCTAAGAGCATCTAGTTCTGTTTCTACTTCCTTAGTCATGCTCTTTGCAGAAGATAAAATCTGCTCTTTGTTTGCTTTTACTTTTTCTGAAATTTGGTTTGAAATAGTGTTGTATTTGCTTTTTGCCTTTTCAGAAAGTTGATTCATCGTTTCTTTGGTTTTAGACTGAGCATTTTTTGCTTGTGTTCTCAGTTTTGCTCTGGTGTCTTTTCCTTTTGCTGGTGCAAATAAAATTCCTGCTACTGCGCCTACTGCTGTTGCGCCTAATACTCCTAATGTTCTTTTTGCTGTGGTGTTCATAATTTTACTGTTTATTGTTAATATCGTCTTTTATAATCTCATAAATCATAATACAAAGCGCCAAGACAAATAGTATATTAATCAGTATACTTGTTTCGAAGAAGAAAAATCCAATTGCCCATATTATTATTAACAATGTAACCGTGAAATAGGTAAATTTATTCATAACTCATAATAATTTATATCATCTCTTTAATCTGCAAATTTTTAAAAATTACCTATTTTTCTTGTTACATAATTTTAATGCTTTGTTATATAATTGCTACTTCTCTGTTTCAATGAAGATTAAAATCTTTTGTTTCATTTTAACAATACAAAGATTTAAATTTTTGATTTACAATTTATTACATCATTTTAATTAAAATTTTTAGAATTTTAAGATGTTATAAAATTTCAATTTTTTAATTCTTTTTTAAAAAAGCAGAAGTAAAAATATTGTAGAATAAAATGAACAACTTTTCTGAAGAATTTTCTTCGCTTTCTACATGACAAAGATGTGACAATTGCGAAGCAATCTCATTACAAAAAATTGGGTTATTGTTATAGAATTTGCATAAAAAAACACGCTCAAAAAGCGTGTTTTAATATTTAATGATTTTTATTTAAACTTCTGGCAAATAGACGGTAAATGTGGCTCCTTCATTTGGTTTTCCTTCGGCGAAGATGAAGCCTTTATGATTGTCTACAATTTTTTTACAAATGGCTAAACCAATTCCGGTTCCTGCAATTTCGTCTTTATTATGCAATCTGCTGAAAAGCTCAAATATTCTATCCGAATATTCTGGTGAAAAACCAATGCCATTATCTGTAAAAGTAAACTTGTGGAAAATTCTCTTCGCAGTGAAAGTTACATTTCCTACTTTTTCAAAAGATGCTTTTTCGTAATCTATTTTGATTTCTGGAGCAACGTCTGGCTTAGAATATTTAATAGAATTTCCCAATAAATTGATAAACAACTGCTGAATCTGGAAAGGAATCACTTTCATTTTCGGAAGATGAGCGGTATGAATCACTGCTTTTTTCTCTTCTATAGGTTCTGCAATTTCGTGTTTTGCGTTTTCCAGCAAATCATTAAGGTCTGCTTTTTCGAAAACTTGTTCAGATTTATTGGTTCTGGAGAATTGCAGTAAATCTTTGATGAGCAATCTCATTCTTCCAGCCGCAACTTTTATTCTGTCGAAGTACTGTTGACCAGTTTCCGTGAGATTTTGATAATCTTTGGCTTCCAACCTAGAGATGAAAGTTTCGATTTTTCTTAACGGCTCTTGCAAATCATGACTGGCAACATAGTTGAATGCCTGTAATTCTTTGTTAGACGCTTCCAGTTCTCTATTTTTTTGATTAGTTTCTATATTTTTATTGACTTCTTCAGTAATATCTTGCGTAATCATCAGATAATAAAAACCTTCATGTGAATCTTCAATCGGCTTATTAGAAACTCTAATGTATCTTATTTCGCCAGTATCTTTTTTTACAATTCTATGCTCGTAAGGTTTTGCGTTTTTATCTTTATTCTGTAATTTCTGAAGATTTTCTAGAACATACTCTAAATCTTCTGGATATACATACGGAATAAAATTATCTACTTTAGGATCAAAATTTTCTTTGGTAATCCCAAAAAGTCTGAAAATATTATCCGAAAACTCAAACTCAGTTTTGTCTACATTCCATTTCCAGAAGCCATATTTCCCGATAATTTCTGCTTCTTTACTACTTTCATTGTAGTATTTAAGTTCTTCGAAAGCTTTTTGAAGAGTATGACTTCTTTTAACTTCTTCTGTAATATTAACCACTAAACCTGCCAAAAATTTATTTCCATTGGCGTCATAAGTTGGGCTACCTACTCCCTTTACATGAATAATTTCACCTGAAGGTCTTAAAATTCTATAAGTAAATGCTGGAAGATTTTCTTCTTCTTCCATTTTTGCCATTACACTTTTAAAATACTCTACATCTTCTGGATGTACATAGTTATAATAGTTATCTAGATTAGACTCAAAAGATTTTGGCTCCGCTCCCAATAATTTGTATAAATTGTCTGAAAAATTCCAAGTATTTTCTTTGATATTCCAACTCCAATTTCCATACCCACCAATTTCTTCACCAAATTTCAATGCATTATTCGAGAGCAACATTTCGTTATTGATTTTTTCGAGTTCTTTATTTCTCTCTAAAATGGTATTCTGTGCTTTGAAAATTTCGGTAACATCTAGAGAAATAATGAGCACATATTCTTCATAACTGTCATCTTTTATATGTTTATTGTTTATCGACAGATATTTTATTTCTTGGTTATCTGCTCTAATAATTCTGATGATATATGGATTAAAAGATCTTTTTTCTGCCATTTCATCTAATGTAGCATCTACCATTGCTTTATCATCTGGATGCACTTGTTTAAATAAATCAGAAAACTCTGGTTTATCTTTAGGATTTAGACCAAATAAGCGGTAAATATTATCAGAAAATATAAATCTATTATCTTTTACAAACCATTGCGCAGTACCATAATTCCCCGCTATTTCTGCTTCTTTATTGGTTTCATTAGCTAAGAAAAGGGTTCTGTTTTTCTTTTCTAGTTCTCTATTTTTCTCTGAAATATTTTTTTGATTTTCTATCTCTTCTGTTACATCGCTGGTAATTCCTAATAAGATTTTTTCGTTTTTAAGATTTTTTATCATTTTACCAGAAGCACGCAGATATCTTACCTCACCATCGTTTCTAATGATTCTGTAAGTGAATGGTGATAAGGTTTCATGATTAATCATCTCGGAGACAATTCCTTGTACGTAATACAAGTCTTCAGGATGAATTCTATTCATAAATCCTTCATAATTATCTTCTAAAGAATTAGGCTCATAACCTAAGAGACGATATTCATTTTCGGAAAAAGTATATTTTTTGGTATCTATATTAAGTTGCCATGTTCCGTAATTTCCGATTTGTTCGGCAAGATTTGCGGTTTCATTTGCAAGAATTAGCTTTTCATTATTGATGGTAGCTTCCTTTAAATCTCTATTGATTTTAATAATGGCAAGAATTAATAGAACAATTGTAACAAAGAAGGTCAATAAATTCACGAGTGGTGTGTATTTATTGACTTGATCACTTTTTAAAGACCTCGTTTCTAGAAGATGAGTCTCAGATTGTCTTAGATTTCTAATAATGGCAGAAATTTCATCCATCACCGCTTTTCCTCTGTAGATATTATCTGTAACTTTCTGGTTATCATTTAAATCAAAGTTAGGATCTAAAACTTCGTCTACTACTTTCAGTTTTTTTTCTATTAAAGATTCTAATTTTTTAGTCGTTTGAAAATGGTAAGGATTATCCGAAGTTATTTCTCTGAGTTGTTCTAGATTTTGTTTAATTTCTACTTTATCAAACTCTATTTGACGGAGTAATTTTTTATCATGAGTCAATAAATAATTTCTTCTGTCTATTTCTACATTTTTAATTTTAGTAAATACATGCTCTATTTTTATCAGAACACGATAGGTGTGTTCTACAATTTCATTAGAATCATGCAATGCTCTAATATGTTTGTAAGAAACCGAAGAAATAAAAAGTATAATTGCTATGGTAATCGCAAAAATAATTTTAAGAAAAAGAGGTCTGTTCGTAAATTTCATATAAAATTACATTCTCAGTAAAAAATTATCTTTATTAAGACCAGAAGTATGGTATTGCCAATTAATAGCCACTACATCTGACAAAACTTTTTTAAGGGTATCAAAATCATTTGGCTTTTTGATGTAAATATTCGCTCCACTTACAAAAGTCTCTTCTATATGCTCTTCTGAAGATGAGGTAGAATAAATGGCAATGGCAATATCATCAAATTTTTTATTGGATTTTATTTCGTGGAGACATTCTATCCCATTTTTTTTAGGCATATTCAAGTCTAGGAAAAGTACTTGTGGTAAAACCGCATCGTCTGAATTAAGATAATTCATAAGTTCTACTCCATCATTGTAAGTGTGAACTTTGGTATTGATTTTCAGTTCAGAAAAAGCATCGGTGAAGAATAGTCTGTCATCTTCGTCGTCATCTGCCAAGATGATGTGAATGTAATCTGTTTGCATAGTTTTCTTATTTAGATTTATTTTTTGTTTGCAATTTCTCTTCTTTTGGTAATAATTCTCTGGAACTGAGATGGTGTAATTCCTGTAATATTTTTGAACTGTGTGCTTAAATGCGCTACACTGCTGTAATTTAATCGATAAGCGACTTCGGTTAAAGTAAGATTGTCTTTAATGATTAAATTTTTGGCATGTTCTATTTTCTGCATCATAATATAGTTCTCTATAGAACTAAACGTAACTTCTGAAAATAAATTGGATAGATAACCATAACTGTGATTAAGTTTATCGGTAAGATAAACAGAAGCTTTTACATTAATAGGCTCTTCAGAATGAACCATTTCTAAGATGGCTTCTTTAATTTTTTCAATCAAAACAGTCTTTTGATTCTCGATAATGCTAATGCCGTACTCTTCTAATTCTGCACGGAATTCTTTCATCTTTTCGGCAGGAATTTTTTCTAAAAATTCTACTTCACCAAAAGCGACTACTCTATATTTAGCACCTAATTGGTCTAATTTTTCTTCTAATACTTTTTTACAAACTGCGTTATAGTCGAATTTTGTAAATATTTTCATTGTGTTATTATTTAGTTTATAAAGTTAGTAAAAAAAGTAAACTCTCATTATTTTTGTCTAAAATCTTAAAAAACTCTCACAAATAACAAAATAATCCGTACTTGTGAGAGTTTACTAAATAATAAACTATATGAAGAGAAAACTACTTTTTTAACTTTTAGTTTTTAGTGGATGAAATTATTCACCTAAAGGAATGTTATAAGCAACACCTAAACCTAGAGAAGCTGCATTAAAATCTTGTCCTGGTAAGTCTCCTTTAGAACCTGTGAAAACTTTGGTGTATTGTAATGCTACATTCCAATGTCTGTTATGCCATCCTAATTCTGGCTTGATATAGAAACCACCATCAGGTCTTGCAACAGGAGCATTAGCTGCTACGTTTTCATCACCAGTGATAAATGCATATCCTAAATCTGTTCCGAAATAAAATCCTGTTTGTTTAGGATAAACTCTTATCAAACCTGCTACTGGAACTACACCGAAATCATTATTTTCGATTCCATCATTGTCTTTTCCGAAGAAGTGGTTATAACCTGTAGCAATCCCTAATCCAAATCCTGGAGTTACTAAATGTTGATAAGCAACATCTAAACCTAAATTTGCAGAAGCATTGGTAGATGGAGCAGCTATTCCTACATTTCCTCCAATTTTAATCATGTTATTCATTTCGGCACTTTGTGCGCTTAATAAACCTGCTGATAAAATTCCTATTCCTAAAATAGCTCTTTTTACGTTTTTCATAATTTTAAATTTTTTGTGTTAAGTTTTATATTGTTTTTATGTTATTGCAAAGTTGCACAGAACTGAAATTTTTTGTTTTATATGATTTTCTGAAACTGTTACAGAATTTCATTTTTATTCACTTACGATAGATTTCAAAAAATAAGTAGTTATAATAGACGTTACAATTCCACTGAAAAGAAGCGTTCCGTCAAATAAATCTGTAAATAGATTTTTATCTAAAACATAAGCACTTATTCCACTAGCGAGAAAAGCTACTAAAAATGAGAATAAGATAACTTTTACAATATTCAGTTTGGTTCTACTTTCATGGAAGGTTTCTATAGAATATCCAATAAAAATGGCTGCGAGTATTAATAATAAAATGTTCATGACTTTCTAATTTTTTAAATTACGTTAACTAAATAATTATTGTTCACATCTTTTCTTATTTTTAAAGAAAAGCCCTTTTGTAATTCATCATAAATCATAGAGCAATGATCTACGAGATTTTCAAATTCCTCATCAAAAGCTTCAGAAGCGAAAACCAATTGTTTCATATTGCTTTCGTCTAGTTCTAACCTTCTGTTCTGGTAAGACAATTCAGAAATACCAAAACTTCTATGAAGCTTTATAAAATAATCTTCTATGTGTTTTAAATTATTCATAGTTTCGTTTTTTTGGTGTTAGATAATTTTATGTAGGATTTTCTTAGATTCTATAATTAATGCCATGATAATAAAATCTGCAGTTAAATATTGTGCAGATAGTTGAACATATTCATTTTGTAAAATAGTCTGTACTATTTTGTATCCAGAAGTAGTTGCACTATGTATTATCGTTGTCATTTTCTTAATCTTTGATGTTTACATTGCAAAGATTCAACAATAACATTAACAGTGTATTATAGAATTTTTTTGGAATTTTATAGAATTTTTAGAAACAAAAAAAAACCTTCTGAAAAATCAGAAGGTTTCCTTATAAGTGTAGACTCACAGGGATTCGAACCCCGACAGACGGTACCAAAAACCGTAGTGCTACCGTTACACCATGAGTCTATACCGTTTTTGGTGGTGCAAATTTAATACAAATTTTTCTATTTGCAATAGCTAAAACAAAAAAAATTACAAAAAATCTCTATTTACTTGAATTTCAAACTGTTTTTTTTATCACTTACTATCATTATTATTTGTAAAAACACTACTCTAGTCTTCTTCATCAAATTTTGTATCTTTGGAAGGTAAAAAAACAATTCTATGAATCATAAACCAATTGAAGGCTTTTCTAAACTTTCGAAACAACACAAAATTGATTGGTTAATAAACGAATATTTACAAGGAAACCAAGAATACCAAAAGATTCTTCAGCAATATTGGAACGATAATCCAGACTTACAAAAACTCCACGAAGAATTCTCAGAAAATACCATTACCAATTTTTACATGCCTTACGGAATTGCGCCCAATTTCCTCATTGATGGAAAATTGATGGCTTTACCAATGGCTGTAGAAGAAAGTTCTGTAGTTGCGGCAGCGTCTAAATCTGCAAAATTCTGGTTAGAAAGAGGCGGTTTCAAAACCACGATTATTAACACCGAGAAATTAGGACACACACACTTTATCTTCAAAGTAGAAGCGCATAAATTATTACATTTTTTCAATTTTACTTTAAAGAAAAAACTCTTTGAAGCTACAGAAGACATTACCGCAAACATGAGAAAGCGTGGTGGCGGAATTTTAGATATTAAACTCATAGATAAAACTTCGGAATTAGCAGATTATTATCAACTCAAGGCTAGTTTCAACACGGTAGATTCTATGGGTGCTAATTTTATCAATTCTTGTCTGGAACAGTTCGGAAAAACGTTAAAAGAAGAAGTAGCTCAATCTGATGCTTTCTCAGAAGACGAGAAGAACTCGCTTCAGATTGTGATGAATATTCTGTCTAACTTCACTCCAGATTGTATCGTAAGAGCCGAAGTTTCTTGTAAAATAGATGATTTAAAAGACGACAGTGGAATTTCTAACGAAGAATTCGCTTGGAAATTTAAACAAGCAGTAACCATTGCAGAAATAGAACCATATAGAGCAACTACGCATAACAAAGGTGTGATGAACGGTATAGATGCTGTAGTAATCGCTACAGGAAATGATTTCCGTGCTACAGAAGCTTGTGCGCATGCTTATGCAAGTAAAGATGGCAAATACAAATCACTTACGCATTGTACTACAGACAACGGAATTTTCAGATTTTGGATAGATTTACCGATTTCAGTTGGTGTAGTTGGTGGTTTAACCAATCTTCATCCTTTAGTGAAATTTTCATTAGCATTACTTGGAAAACCATCAGCTCAAGAATTGATGAGTATTTTGGCAGTTTCTGGTCTGGCTCAGAATTTTGCTGCTCTCCGTTCTTTGGTGACTACAGGAATCCAAAAAGGACATATGAAAATGCACCTTTTCAATATCTTGAACCAATTTGGTGCTACAGAAGAAGAAAAACAATATTTTGTCAACTATTTTAAAGATAAAACAGTTAGTCACCACGAAGTGATTTCAGAATTAAATAAACTTAGAAATAAATAATGAAAACTATTACCTTAATCATCGGCGCAATTTATGGATTAACTTCTGTAATTTTAGGAGCATTCGGTGCGCATGCTTTAAAGAAAGTTCTTTCTGCAGAAAGATTGACCAGTTTTGAAACCGGTGTAAAATACCAAATGTATCATGCTTTACTCCTTCTCCTCATAGGATTTTTCTTAAAATTTGAAACAGGAATAGAAAAAACTACCGCTTGGTTCATTATTTTGGGAACGTTTCTATTCTCAGTGAGCATTTATTTCTTGAGTTTTCAAGACGTTTTAAAGACGAATCTTAAATATTTAGGACCTATCACTCCAATTGGTGGTTTGTTTATGATTTTAGGTTGGGCTTTATTAATCTACGTTTTCGCCAAGACTAAGTTTTAAAATAAATTATCATTAAAAATTAGGCAAAAAACTTGAAGGGTTTTCCTTTCTACTTGCCTCTTTTTTTATATTTTTGTGAAAACTAACTTTTAAATAAAAATTTTAGAAATATTATGAATCTTCACGAGTATCAATCAAAAGAGATTTTAGCTTCTTACGGCGTTAGAATCCAACGTGGTTTTGTAGCAAACAACGTAGAGGAAGCTGTAGAAGCAGCTGATAAATTAAAAGAATTAACCGGAAGCGAAGGTTGGGTAGTAAAAGCTCAGGTTCACGCTGGTGGTAGAGGTAAAGGTGGTGGTGTAAAATTCTCACCAAACTATGATAAACTAAAAGAAAATGCTCAGAACATTATCGGGATGAGATTAGTTACCCCTCAAACTTCAGCAGAAGGTAAATTGGTAAACTCTGTTTTGGTTGCAGAAGATGTATATTATCCTGGAGAAACCGAAACTAAAGAATTCTATGTTTCTATTCTTTTAGATAGAGCTTTAGGTAAAAATACTGTAGTTTATTCTACCGAAGGTGGTATGGATATTGAGCACGTAGCAGAAGTTACGCCTCATTTAATTCACAAAGAAGTAATAGACCCAACTTTAGGATTACAAGGTTTCCAAGCTAGAAAAATCGCTTTCAACTTAGGTTTATCAGGTGAATCTTTCAAAGAATTCGTAAAATTCATTGATGCACTTTACAAAGCTTATGTAGGAATTGACGCTTCTTTATTTGAAATCAACCCAGTTCTTAAAACATCAGACAATAAAATTGTAGCTGTAGATGCTAAAGTAACTTTAGATGACAACTCATTATTCCGTCATAAAGATTTAGCTGCATTAAGAGATACTAGAGAAGAAGATCCTATGGATGTAGAAGCTGGCGAAGCTGGTCTTAATTTCGTGAAATTAGACGGTAACGTAGCTTGTATGGTAAACGGAGCTGGACTTGCTATGGCTACCATGGATATCATCAAACTTTCTGGTGGTAATCCTGCAAACTTCTTAGATGTAGGTGGTACTGCAGATGCACAAAGAGTACAAACTGCTTTCGGAATTATCCTAAGAGATCCAAACGTAAAAGCAATCCTTATTAACATTTTCGGAGGAATTGTACGTTGCGACAGAGTAGCTCAAGGTGTAGTAGATGCTTACAAAGCTATGGGAAGCCTTCCAGTTCCTTTAATTGTACGTCTTCAAGGTACAAACGCTGTAGAAGCGAAGCAATTGATTGACGATGCTGGTTTACCAATTCACTCAGCAATTACTTTAGAAGAAGCTGCAAACAAAGTATCAGAAGTTTTAGCATAATAAAACAAACTTACTTCAAATAATCAAATCCGTTCTATTTTAGGACGGATTTTTAATTTTATGGCAATTCCTCATTCCCCAACAAATCCCAAGGCTTATTCGGGTCGGGCTATCCGTTACAATCTTTTTTTCCAACGCTTACAATAATTTAATAATAAATTAGCCCAACAAAAAAAGGATTTCCACTACTATCCCTATTGCAATTCATTTGGATATCTGCAGGGATAGAATCATCAAACCATTCTCCTATTACAGATAAATTTAATTTGGGAGTAATACAAGTATAATATATTTAAACATAAAATAAATTATAAAGTAAAAAGCCTCTGTTCTAATGATTGAACAGAGGCTTTTTAATTCTTTTCTTTCTTCAAATATAAATTGATGTTTATAATTTATAATTATATAATCAAGTCAATTTTCATGAGTATTTTCTCATTTAATGTATTCTGCTTTCAAAATGATAGCTTGATGAGATTGGATGAGATAGAATAGTGATAAAACAAAAAATCCTCATCATTTACATGATGAGGATTTCAAAATAAAAACTGGCGGCGACCTACTCTCCCGCGTTAGCAGTACCATCGGCGCTAGAGGGCTTAACTTCTGTGTTCGGAATGGGAACAGGTGAGCCCCTCTGCTAAAACCACCCTAAATATTGTATATAAGAGTTATGTTTATAACTTTTTTTTATCGATAAAAACGTTCACAAAGAGCTAACCTTATCTCTTTCGAGTGCCT